>OGYT01001007.1_pt1 | contig 20280 bp, 11 predicted proteins | sample 1576631 | NCBI WGS metagenome assembly OGYT01 (sample SAMEA3541588, study PRJEB24748) | human gut metagenome | biome: human gut; feature: human-associated habitat; material: faeces | place: China | collected 2012
TGACGAGTTTTTCGCCGTTGATGTTGTACACATCGCGCACTTTTCCGTGGTACACACTTTTCTGTCCCGGAAAGTTGAAATTTGTTTTTGTTAATGCTTTCATTGTCTCGTATTTTAGTAGATAAATATCCTGTTAAAATAAAGTTGGTTCGTTATTAGAGTCCTTTACGGTATATCGCTTGGGCGATTGATTAATCGTCTCAATGCCTTGTATCCTTTTTAAATAATCTGTCATTTTTCTGGATGACCAGTCCAATGCCAGACGTTCAATTATCTCTTTGGAACTTAATTTGCGTCCTTTCAATACCTTTATAATTCTATCCTGTAAATTTTCGTATTCAACCTTTGGCTCATTTGCATAAAATTGAGGTGTTTCAGTTTCGTAAATATCTCCCTGCATAGATACAGGAATTGCTCCTTTTTCTACCAAAAGGTGATTCGCGTTTTTTTCTTCGGATGAGGGTCGGCGTACATATATCTTGCGCATTTTGCGTAATCCGTCCATCACTCCCGCCCAAGTTCCGCCTTTTGTATCTGACTCTGCAACGTATATTTCTGATGCCATTCCATAGATATAAACGTTTCTAGCCATAGCTAGTCCTGTATTCCACGGTGCTTTTGGCTGAAAAGTACTTGCTACTAGAACCTTACCATTGATAATCTCTTTATATAATGCCTTAAAACCGGAAGTGAACGTAGTAATTCCTTGTGGCAGAATAATGATACTTTTCCCATTATAATGAAGGGCGGAATCCAGCGCTTGTCGATCTATACCTTTAGCATACCCGCTTACAATCACTTTATTCTCACTCACAGCTTTGCGGGCTATGTTATCGGTGAAGATTAATGAATTTTCTCCGGCGTGCCGTGAACCGACAATAGCAATACTGCTTTCTTGCAGAAGCTGTTTGTTCCCTTTTATATAAAGGATTGTAGGTGCGTATGTTTTCTTCAAGTTGGCTTTCAGTGTTTTGGGATAATCGGGAGATAATATAGGAATTAGCTCATATCCTTGTTCCAATAAATCTTCTGCCAGAAACGAATAGTTGGGTAATTCAGCCTTTGCTGAATTAATCCAATTTATTTCTTCTTCCGACAGTTCAAATATTTCTTTCCAGAGAGATGGCTTACTATGAAAGAAATCTGATAGATTCATCTTCTTTTCAAAGCAACGAACAATGATGTCATTTTTCTTCACGATCCGCATCTTTTCAGTGTGGGCTAATGCCATCCAATAAGCATATTCTTCTTTCATATCCATTTTCCTTTTTCTAATTATATATCATCTCCTCCTATGGTTTTCGCAATCACTAGTGGAGCGATTTCTACAGCTTCCATCTTTGTAAGCAACTTACCGATTTCTTTGATGGTCGCCCCACTATCATAAATATCATCAATCAATAGTATCCTTTTTCCCTGTATAAGGTCTGGTTCCGTAATGGTGAACGAATCAATTACATTGTCTTTCTTCAATACATTATTTTGGAAGACTTTTTGCGCTTCTGTTTCGTGAGTCTTTATTAATAAGTCGGAGACAGGAATCTTTAGTGCATTACCTACCTTATAAGCAAAGTTTCTCACTAATTCTCCTGATACTGTAGGAGGAACATATAATATCAGGTCGAACTCCTTATTAGCATAGTGTTTGCGAAAGGCTCTTAATGTTATTTCCTGAAGAAAATCAGGAAAGTCTCCTCCGCCTTCATATTTAGAGCGGTGTATAAGATTTCCCACATTTGACGTTCCATAGTAAGCGCCTGCTACTCCGTTTATCAGATTGCTTTTGGAATTTTCTACGGACAATATAGGAAAGTAATTCTCCCAGAACAGTGTAATACGCTGTAAATCGTCCTTCGACATATTAATATGCAGTTTCTTTAAAGTGGTATTATCACAGTTCTTGTAATAATCCAGATTGAAATCTCCCAGAAATTCACAAAGAAATTTCATGCGGGGCGCTTTGCTATAGACATACTCCACCATCTTGTCTAAGTCTTTCAGCTTGGCTGCCCGTAATGCTTCAAAGTTTTCCTTATTCAAATCATTGGCTCCAAACTGATACTCGTATTTCTTATGCCCACTATATATGACCTCCTTAATAATATTTTGTTCAATCAAATCCGCTTTGATTGTATTGACCGGTGTTTGCTTGAGATTGGTTTTCCTCATTAAGTCAAACAGTCCAAGGGGCTCTTCTTGTAGCAGTTCTATGACCTTTCGGTATTTGTCAATGGATGGACGGGCTGATGTGATGAAGGATAACGGTAACTTATAATCTTCTTCCACCCCTTTTGCATCCGTTGCAGAGTTATAGAATAGAAGAGCTGTGGTGGGTTTCCCGTCTCTTCCTGCACGTCCTATTTCTTGGTAATAATGGATGGGGGATGCCGGTATTTGGGTATGTATGATAAATCGTATATCCGGCTTGTCGATACCCATTCCCAATGCATTAGTGGAAATCACACATTTCCAGCGATTATCCATTAATCCGGTTTCTATGTCTTTTCTTTGATCGGAGGCCAACCCCGCATGATAAGCTACGCAATTGATGCCTTCGGATGTCAGCCAATTTGCATACTGTTCTGTTTGAACGCGAGTCCCTACATAAATAAGTCCTGTGCCCGGCATTTGATCTAGCCAGTGTGCAAGTCCAATCATCTTTTCATTTTCGGATTTTGTTTCGACCACATACAGATGGAAGTTATCTCTCACAAGGTTCCCTCTGATTGTCTGCAAGTTTCCGCCAATCTGTCTCTCAATATCTTGTTGTACCCGGAGGGTTGCTGTAGCTGTGGTGGCTAAGATAGGCATAGTTTTCGGTAACAAATTCACCAGATTGATGATACGCCGGAATGCTGGCCTGAAATCGTGTCCCCACACCGATATGGTACGTGCTTCGTCTATCACGACCATAGCCAGTTTCATTTGGCGGGTTGCCTCTATCCACTCTTGGTTTTCCTGACGTTCAGGAGCTATGTATAGAATCTTCACAAGTCCGTCCAAGGTATCTTGTATGGCTTGGGTGTTTTCTTCCGGAGTTTGTTCCGAATTGATATAGCGTGCAGGTATATTTCTTTTATTCAAGTTCTTTACCTGATCGCGCATCAACGCAATCAGAGGAGAAAAAATAATTGTTACTCCGTCTAGCAATACGGCGGGAAACTGATAACACAAAGATTTGCCGAAACCGGTACATTCAATCAAAAGCATACGTTCTCCGTTGAGCAATCGTTCTATTGTATTCCATTGCTCATCGAAAAAATGTTCAAGTCCGAAAACTTGCTTTAGCGTTACTTCTGCTTGCTCCCGTGTTATCATGTTTAATTATTCTTTACTTTGCTTTTTTATTAGAGATTCCTTATCAAATTTCTCATAAGCATCTACAATGCGTTCCACCAACTTGTGGCGTACAATATCCTTTTTGTTCAACTCAACAAAACTGATGCCTTTCACTCCTTTCAGGATACGGAGAGCCTGCACCAATCCTGATGTTTGTGAAGCCGGAAGGTCAATTTGCGTCATATCTCCCGTTACAATCATTTTCGTGTTCATTCCCATACGGGTGAGGAACATCTTGATTTGCTGTGCGGTAGTGTTTTGAGCTTCATCCAGAATAACTACTGCATCATTCAGTGTGCGTCCGCGCATAAATGCTAACGGGGCAATCTGGATAATATTCAGTTCCATATATTCCTTTAATTTGGCGGCAGGAATCATGTCTTGCAAGGCGTCGTATAAAGGTTGCAGATACGGATCTATCTTGTCTTTCATGTCACCGGGCAGGAAACCAAGTTTTTCTCCGGCTTCTACCGCAGGGCGGCTGAGGATGATTTTTTTTATTTCCTTATTTTTTAGTGCACGGACAGCAAGTGCTATGGCAGTGTATGTCTTTCCCGAGCCAGCCGGACCGATGGCGAATACCATATCATTTTTTGCAAATTCTTCCACTAGCTTCAGTTGGTTTTCATTTCGGGGGATGATAGGCTTTCCTGTGACACTGAAAACAATTACATTTCCGTTCTGTTCCGCTTGCGGAGCATTCCCTTTAATGATGTCGATGATAACTTCTTCTTTCAGTGAGTTATATTCAGCGCAGTACTTTTCGAGTTTAGTGATATTTTCTTCAAAGGCGCACATCTCTTCCTCATCGCCCAGCACTTTGATGACATTGCCACGGGCAACGATGCGCAGCTTCGGGTATAGAGCTTTTATTAACTGTATGTTAGCGTTGTTTACGCCATAAAAAATAACCGGATCAATATCCTCAAGAACAATCAGTTTCTCTATCATTCAATTGTATTAAAGAAAAATTTCTGCAAATTTAATGAAAGGTTTTGGATTCTCTGATTGTTTGGTGATGAATTTTATGGCAATTTATACTCATCTCCCATTCATCGGGCAGTGATGTGGAAACATCCTTGTTTTAATTCGTACTTAATATAGCATTTCTCCGCTTTTCGCAAGTCTCTTAAAACTTCGGACAGAACGAGTTTTAGTGTATCTGCACCAACGTCTTGTAGAGGGCGTCCGTCTTTATCTTCTATTTTTTTGAAACGTCTCCAACTGACATCAAACGTAGCTCCAAAACAATGTGCGGAGTTTTCCGAAGCGTTTCCGTTGCGGCGGCGGAGGCGTTTTATGTCATTCTGAGTACGTAGTACAGAGGTGACGATTACTTGATTTGGATTTAACCCTTTGGCTGTCAGTGAATCGAGAAAATTGGAACCGATCGTGTCGAGTAATGCGCTTGCACGAGGAACGAGATAAGGTATGGAATGGGTTAGTGAATCTACTGCATAGAATTCATTATCAGTAATATGTGTGAGCTTCTCTTTCATTGCTTCCGCTGCTTCACGATCTGCCAACGGACGGATACCAATCTTTTTGGCTACTTCCAGATGGGTGTCGTTCAAATCAGGAAACGAACGTTTGTAACTGACAACCCCCCGAATATTGTGTGGGGTATTCAACTTGAGAGACATGTCTTTTTTCTTGCAACCGGCAGTAAGTGTTGTAAGTCCTATCATTAATAGGAATAATGGTAGTATGCGTAGCTTGTGACTGTTCATCTTATTTTTTTGCCCGCAAATATACGCTATTTTTTCATACTACCCATACAAAAAAATGAAATGGGACTACCCCATTTTTAGCGGAGTAGCCTCATTCTCATTCTTTCTTTGGCTTACTTAATCGTATATTTCCGTCCTTTTACTGTCGGAAATGAAATCATATCGTCCGCAATCACCTTTACGTTACTGCCTGCTACTTTTAAGCTTTTGGCGTTCGGATACTTGATGATACATTCTTTGCCCGAATTGGAAGTAATGGTGGCAGACGTAATCTTTCCGTTGCTCCATTGAGCGTCTACTTCAAAATTGCCTCTGGCTTTCATTCCTTTGAAAGAACCTTCATTCCATACATCAGGCAGTGATGGAAGCAGTTCGATGTAACCACCTTGACTTTGCAATAACATTTCTGCTACACCTGCCGTTACGCCAAAGTTTCCGTCGATTTGGAAAGGCGGATGTGCATCGAATAAGTTGGTGTATACACCGCCGAATTTGGCGCCGGGTTTTGTTAGCTTCAAGGCACTTTCCAACAACTTATGCGAACGGTTACCATCGTGCAGGCGTGCCCAGAAGTTTAGTTTCCATGCTTTGCTCCATCCGGTACCGGCATCTCCGCGTGTATTTAAAGTCACTTTCATTGCTTCGGCAAATTTGTTCTCCTGTTCGCTTCTGCCGGTTACGATGGCAGAACCTGGATGTAGCCAGAAAAGATGATTTGTGTGACGGTGTCCACCATCGCCGTTGATGTCTTTGGTCACTTCATCTTTCCATTCCATAAACTGTCCACCTAAACCTATTTTAGGACCGGACAGTTTAGCGAGTGATGTGCTGATTTCTTTGATTTCCGGATCGTTCTCTCTGCCTAATTCTTTGCTAGCTTTGATCATGATGTCGAACATTTCCCAAATCATCGCTTGCGAGGTTGAACATCCCAATGAATATTCACCGTGTTCGGGAGAGTGGGAAGGGTTGGCAACCAAAGTTCCGTCCCGTTGGTCTGTCCACAGATTGTCTACCCAGAAGAGGGCTGCTTGCATCATCGTGTCGTAGTATTCTTTCAAAAACTTCTTATCCTGATTGAATTGATAGTACTCCCAAATATCCTGGCACATCCAGATAGCACCTGCAGGAAAGTGGTGAGGCGTTTCTTTCTTGGAGGGAGCAGTGTTTCCCCAGATGTTGTTCTCGTGGTGCGTCACCCATCCGCGGACAGGACCGCCGTCCGGACGGCAATAATAATATTGCGCTGTGTACTTGCCACGTGGTACGAGGCTTTTCACGTATTCTACCATTGGCAGGTGGCACGGACTGAGGTTAGTCTGTTGGGTAGGCCAATAATTCATCTGTACATTGATGTTCGTGTGATAGTCTGCATTCCAAGCATTCTGGAGCCTGTCGCCCCATACACCTTGCAGGTTGGCAGGTAGCGAGCCTTCACGGGAACTGGAGATAAGCAGATAACGTCCGAATTGATAGTAGAGCATCTCCAGATAAAGATTATCTGCCTGTGAGTTAGTCTGTTCGTCCAGTCCTTTTAGCAATTTGTCGGTAGTCATTGCAGGTACTTTATTCACATTGCCCAGATTGATTTTCATCCGGTCGTATAAGCTGCGATAGTCCTGTTGGTGAGTAGCGAGTAGTGCCTGATAGCTTTTGGCTGAAGCTTTTTTCAATGTTGTTTTCACTTTGTCCAGCGGATCTGTCTTTGAGAAGAAGTTGTAGCTATCGTCCATGCACTGAATGTAATTGGTGGCTGCCGACATCAGGATAATGATTTCTTTAGCTCCCACTACCTTGATTTTTCCGTCTGTAGCCGAAACGCTTCCTCCGGTGTTTTTGACCATGATTTGTTGTGCATATTTTAGTCCGTTTTTCCAGTCGTTACTCACACGTTTATTACCGGCTATCGGAGTGGGATAACCCGTCATGGTGATGGTATTTCCTTCAGACGTGATAGTCTTAGTTTTGTGCAATGATTCGAGTGCAATGGTGCGAGAGATACCCTCTTTGCTGTTCGAAGTCAGTCGAATTACCATCACATTATCCGGATAACTCATGAAATATTCGCGCTTATAGGTGATATCACCCTCTTTGTAACTGAGCGTGTGGATAGAGTTGTCGATGTCTAGTGTACGGTTGTAGTCCGAGTATGGTTGAGCATATTCCAATGCGAGTTCAGCTAATTGTGGCTTTTGGTTGTTGTCTACAAGGGCGGTGATTTCCATCTTGAAGAAGCGGTATTTGTCCGATTTCAAGGAGAAAGATTTCGTTTTGTGGCGATTCTCTTTACCGTTCTTCTCCTTTTCGGGCCAAAAGATGCCGGATTGTTCATCCAGTAGCGTGTAGTTCTCACCGTCTTCCGAACCATACAATTTCCATGCTTTCGGGTCTCTTCCGTGCATATCGTTGGCAGAAGTCAGATTGTAAGCAGTTGTTTTCGGTGCGTTGGTGTACGCCCATTGAATGATGTACGGGAATTTCTTGTTTCCGTTAGCTCTATCGTTGTCTGCAAACCATTTGTTGGCTAAGTTACCGTCGAACAGTTTGGCGATGGCCTGGTCCGGATTCTTGATGTTATCGTAGTTCACTTTCACCTTTTCTTTGATAAGGATCGGAGCTTTTGCGTCATCGGATGTGATAACGATGTTGCTCAATGTTTGGAACGAACCGAAATGTTCTTTTGTTCCTGCCAGATTGTCGATGTATTTGCGTATCTCCGTTCCCTGTCCGTTTCCATCATAATTATGGGTGATGAGCTTGCCATTACTGTCGAAACGAGCAGCTTTGTTTGCGCTGAAGTCAATCGCTTTCTGTTGCAACAGATTCCGTGCTTTCTGAAGATAATCCTTGTTCACTTCGGGAGTTCTCAGATGTCCTCCGTTGTAACTGGGATTTTCACCCGGTCCGCCGGACCATACGGTATGTTCATTCGTCTGGATGACATCGACATATACGCCTCCGAAAATCATGGCACCCATATATCCGTTGCCGATGGGCAAGGCTTCGCTTTCCCACACTTTGGCAGGGGCGTCGTAGGTTGCTTTCAGAGGGGGCTGTTGCGAGTCGTTTGCTCCTCCGGGAGCTCCCGCTGCAAAGCAGAGCTGGGCGCATAATGTTCCAGCTAATGTAAAATGTATTATTTTCATGGAATTAAAAATTAAATAAATTGAATACTGAAAGAAGTGGTAAGGTGAATGATGTAAGCAATATCGTCCTGCGAGGCACCCCTCCTTTAGAGTAGGGAGGGGAGTCACAGTGTTCATGCTTTTCCTGAAAAAACAATCCCTTACGAAAGAAATACCGAAGCCGAAGCTTCTTCTTTAATAATGATTAAACCTATATTACAAACAATCCTAATTTATTTCAATTCTATTTCGCTCAACTGGGGCGGTGTGCTTCCTCCCATAACAGCCATAATCTCAAATTTGAAATATTTATAATTGGCTGCTTTCGCCAAGTCGAACTCTTTTGTTTCTGATCTGTCGAATGTTACATTCTCTTGTTTATCTATCAGCGTGTATGATTGTCCGTCGTTTGAGCCGTATAGATTCCATGCTTTCGGGTCTCTGGCAGGTACGTCATTACCGGAAGTCAGGGTATATGATTTAACAGCCAACGGTTTGGCATATTCCCATGCAATGAAGCAGGGGAACGTTCCGCTGAATCCTTCTGCATACCATTTGGTCCTCATATTTCCGTCGAACAGCTTGTCTACTTTCTGATTTTGATTCTTTGTGTTGTCACAATTAGAAGTAATATTCAGGGCTTTGGGAGCTTCGGGAATAGTCAGACTGACGATTTCTACGTCATCAGACAGTTCCGGAATGACATCTGCGGTAGACACTAATTCTATTTCACTCAGTTGTGGAGGCATACCGGAAGCTATTTTCGTAATCTCCAATTTGTAGAATTTATAGTTCACTGTACTTTTGAGAGGAAACTCACGTGTGTCGTTACGGTCTGCGAAGGTGATGTTCGCTTGCTTGTCGAGCAAAGTATATGATTTACCATCGGCAGAACCGTAGAATTTCCACGATTGCGGGTCTCTTCCTGGCACGTCGTTTCCTGAAGTCAGGCTGTATGCTTTAGCACCATATTTCTGGTCGTATTCCCAGATGATAATTGCGGGAAGTTTTCCGTTGAATCCATCTGCGAACCATTTAGAGGACGTACTTCCATCGAACAGTTTGGTAACATTTTGGTTCTTGCTCTTCATATTGTCGCAATTCGTTTGGATACGAACAATTTGAGGATCGTTATCCATTGTGTCGGCGTTTGCCATTGCCGAGAAGCTAAGAAACGCGCATAACGCTCCTGTTGTAATGTAGCTTACTTTTTTCATGATATTAATTTTTGTTATACAATATATTTGCTTTATACCTGCTTGGGAGTTGATGACAATGCAAAAGTAAGAGGGGAGACTTAATTTTGGTTTAAATTAAGTATTACTAAAGATATTAATAAAATAGTTGTATGAGCTTTTTTCCTCATTATCCTCTTATTCTGCTATAATTTCTATGTAGTTCAGATTGATACTACCGGATTTGACCGTAACAAATAAGTCCAATCGGGTGTATTCGTCATTGGATATTTGCCCGATTTCTACGGTTTGCCAATTATCTGTCCCCGTTGGTGATAGCTTCTTATCAGGATATGTAGTGGAATTACTACCATCGCTATTGGATGTCCTGAAGTAGACGGTCGCTTCCTTTGTAGCGGTGTAGCGTACCATTAATACAGACGTCCCTTTGCGGAAAGGCAAAGCTTTCCATTTGAGGTTTTGGGCTACATTTGCTCCCAAATTTTCTACCATCCATCCGCCGCCATAGTTCGTGTCGTTGCATTGTTTCACCATCTTTTTGCTGAATGCGTTACCGGATCCTCCTGTTTCATAGCAATAATCACAAGCTTCCGCTTCCAGCTTCTGGGTTTTAGGGAATGGGTTCCGGCTATATTTCCGGAGGGTATTCAGGCGCTGGTTGGGGTATTTATAAAATTTTGTGTCCGAGCTTCTCCATAAAGCTGCGTTTTCCGCTACGTCCGTGAATCCTTCGAGGAAGATTAGTTGCACCTTGTGATCTACAAAGTATTTCAGCGCTTCTTCTAGTAGCGGTACAGCACTATAGGCTTTTGCGTCAACGAACATCGCTTTTTTTGTCGCATCCAAATCATCGACGGAGAAGCCCGGCACACCGGTACCTATTTTGAAACCTCTGAAGTCGCGTACCTTATAAGGATCTGATTCCTGATCTATCTTACGGATTGTAAACCAGTCGTTCATGGCATCCACTTCCGGAGCGGCGGATAGGGTGTTGTCATATTTTTCCCAAACCTGATCTAAGATGAGATAAGGATATATGCCAATAAGTTTTTTACAGTCCTCACGCAGGTGTCGGAGAATAGCCAATAGTTTCCCGGTACAGTCGCTATGGTCGTTGTCTTTATAGTCGATAAACCCATTCCCCCAAAACAGGATGACAGGACGGTTATCCAGTTTGAACATATAATCTCTGCCGTCTTTCTTGCTGCAATCGTTCAATGTCTGGAGGGCCACTTTCAGGTTGAGGTCCCAGATGTATTTATAGACGGAGTCATGGAACATTTCCCAATCTTCAAAGTCTCCGTTAACGTTCAGTTTCAGCTCGCGCAGCGGGTGAGGCTTCCTCTTTTCGGGTTTTGCGTCGTTGTATCCTGCATAACCGCGTCCCAATGCTTCATTTCTTGCCGCTTCCCACGAGGCCGGACAGTCGTCGAAGATAGCAATCTTGAATTTGTCCGCTACTCCCCGCCGTTTCATGGCATCTATCATATAGGTCAATTCGGCGGGGTTGCCGGCATCTGTGCCGTATTTCTCCGGATTTTCCCGTTTGCCGCGGCAGTTGGCTGCCACGTAGTCCAGTCCGCTGTAAGCTATTTCTTCCACCAAGTTGTCCCACCAAGCTTTTGGGGTTTCGGGGTTTTCTGTTCCTGCACTGGGATCTCCAGGGCTCAATCCCAGTTCTACCATGTCAAAAAGTGGTCTGTTATAGAAAGTTGTGACATTCGTATTGTGCCGGTTGCCGTCTATGCCGTTTCGTAAGTTTCTTTGAAAGCTAAATAGGGCACCTATCTGGCATCCGTCGGGCAGGAGTGACTCTTCTCCGTTCTCTTCCGGTGTTGGCTCTTCTTGAGGAGGCTGAGGCTCCTCCGTGGGAGGTTCCACTGGGTTTTCGTTAGGTGTTTCCACTGTTTCGTCTGAACAGCTGGTCCATATCATAGCTGTCATCAGAATACATGCTGTCAGTTTCTTCATGCTTTTCTTTTTAAGTTTAACTAATTTCATTAAAGAGGTCTTTTTATGGAGGCAAAGATATTCGCCACTTATTATTGTTACTATTAGCAGTGGAATTAATTTGCAATAAAAAAAGAGGGAAGAGCGAGAAAAAAACGTTTTTTTCTCTTTTTCTCCATGTTATGCCATTATTTTAATATTTCCGGTAATTGCTATTTTAAAACTTAATTAAGAGTGCTCTCATATCTTTGTCGCAGATTCATTATTAAACTAAATAACATGAAAGCATGAAGACATTAAATCAAAAACAGAAACATGGAAAGCACTCGCAAATGATGAAGAGGCTTTTTAAAACGAACCATTTGTTCAAATCGGTTTTATACCTTATATTATGTATGATGCCATTTTTTGCATCGTGTCAGAACGATGACTGGAAAAGTGAGATTGATGCATTGAAGACAGAACTGGAAGCGCAAAAGAAACTGATTACTGAATTGGGAAATAGTAGTGGACGCACGATTATAGATGTGGTAGTAGGCGAAGAGGCGACGATAATTAAGTTTTCTGATAACACAGAAGTTGAGATTCCTAATAAACTGGAACAAGAAGATAACAACAGCGTCAGCTTCCCTGTGGTATTGATTGGTGAAGATGATAATTATACTGTTAATGGTGAAAGTACCGGTGTGGATTCTAAACTGTATACTCCTGTCCTTAGTAATGGTAAATGGGCGATTGGCGTTAAGGAATATGCCGCAGGCACAGAAATATTCGCCGGAATTGTGGAAACTACCGGCACTCCGGAAGGAAATGGCGGACAAATTATTTTCTATTTCGTAGACGGAACAAGTGTTGGCATTGATAAAAAGGGAGCGAATGAGGAACAGCCGACGCCCGCTGCAAAAATTCGGATTGCCTGTATCGGAAATAGCATTACTTATGGTGCGACGATTGCTAATCGGGATGTAAACAGCTATCCTGCCAAATTAGGAGAAATGCTAGGTGGCGATTATGAAGTGAAGAACTTCGGCGTAAGTGGAAAGACTATGCTGATGGCTGGAACTGATCAAAATGACCCTATGCAAGAATGCGCGTATATGAAAACCGGGCAATATAGAGATGCGCAAGCATACAATCCCGATATTGTTATCATCAAATTAGGGACGAACGACAGCAAACCATGTAATTGGAATACTCATAAAGATGAATTTGAAGGCAATATGCAAACGATGATTGATGCATTCAAAGAGTTGGATTCTAATCCGAAAATCTATCTTTGCTACCCGACACGGGTGATCAATGACGGTGCATTTACTATCAGTGAAGAGACTATTCACGATCAAATCATTCCAAAGATAAGTAATGTCGCCAGAGAGAATAGTCTGAATGTTATCAATCTGCATAATGTTTTCGACGGAAAAGGAGGATTAGATCAATTCTATAATGATAATGTACATCCGAATGAAGCTGGTGCTACTATTTTAGCAGAAGTTATAAGTAGGGTGATCTTAGAGAATGTATTCCCTTCAGAAGAACTGGAACATTTTGATAAGGTGAAAACTGTTGGATGCCTTGGAGATGATGTAACATTTGGTGTGGGTGCGAATTACAGTGGTGGAGAGGCTTATCCGGATGTTTTAAATAATTTGCTGGGTGATGGGTATGAAGTAACGAATTATCATGCCGGTAGTCGTGCGGTGGTAAAAAATGCTCGTGAAACTCCGGACAACGAATTAGGTAATGCTTACTATGGTACTAATGGCGCATTCCTGAGAGCCTTGAATAATAAGCCGGATATTGTTATTTTCAATTTAGGATTGAATGACAGCAAACCGTTCAACTGGGAACATAAAGAACAGTTTAAAGAATCTTATCAGTATATGATTGATGAATTGAAGAAGGTCTATAGCCCGAAGATTTATCTTTGCTGTCCGACCGAAGTGAGAAATACCCCTAATGGTACAACTACTGTATCATGGCAAACATTAAAAGAAGAAATAATTCCTCTTATTAGGGAAGTAGCTGAAGACAATGAATTGCCTGTTATAGACTTGAGTGCTCTGTTTGATAGTAAGCAAGATTCGGAATGTCTTTCAGGTGATAAAGTACATCCGAATAAGGCAGGATATGAAATGATTGCTGCGGCACTTAAAGACGCAATAACAACAAATAACTAAGAGTATGAAACAGTTTTTAATTTATATCATCCTATTCCTTCTCCCCTCGTTTGGCTCCTGCCAGAACGATGATTGGAAAGATGAAGCCGATGCCTTAAAAAAGGAAATCGACAATCAGAAAGAGATTATTAAGAATCTGAAACAGCAACAAGTTACTGTGGTGAGTGTGAAGCAGGAGAACGGTAAAACCGTCATTGAACTGTCTAATGGAAAAACAATGGAGTTCGACCGTTCTACCTCTGTTCCCGAAAAGGCAGACAACTCGTTTCCGGTATTCACTATCAGCATGAACGAGAAGTGGGTGTTGAACGGGGTGGAAACCACTCATAATGCCCGCGAACTTGATCCGAGAAAAGACGAAGATGGTTATTGGTACATCGGTGCAGTGCAAATCACACCGGTAGGGCAATCGGTTATCTCCGGCTTAGTAGAAAAGATGAATGGCAAAGTCATTTTCTACTTCAAAGATGGTAGCGAAATTGCATTAAGCAAGAATTCATTGAAGCGCATTGCCGCATGGGGCGACAGCCTCACACCGAAGTATGTACCTTATTTGCAAAAACTGCTGGGTAGCAGATATGAGGTGTTGGATTGCGGAGTGCCGGGAGAAGCCACTACCGAGATCGCCGCCCGCCAGGGAGGTGTTCCGATGAAATTAGGGAGAGACGTGCAACTACCTGCAAAAGTCGGAGAAAAAGTAGAGATAGGAGAGGATGGCGCAGCTACCGACGGGTACTTGCAGACCACCTATCAGCCCGCTTTATTTGTCCCTACTAATAACTGGCTACAGAACCGAAATTTCATTCGCCCTTTCCGTCAGGCTACTAAAACGGGTGACTTCTGCACCAACCCATGCTACATTAACGGAGTGGAGTGTAGACTGAGTAAAGATGGTGAGAAGCAGGACAACCCCGGTGCTAAATGCTATATCGAAAGAACAACCGATGGTGAAGCTATAACCTTGCCCGCAGGTAGTATTGTTTATACCAATGCCATGAAGAATCTCCGTCATTTGCACGTCAATATCTTCTTTATGGGACAGAATGGAGGCTTTTCCAATCGGGGTAATGGAAAAGAAGATGTCCAAATCTTGATAGACCAATATAAGCGGATGATTAATTATAGCGGATGTGACCGATATGTAATTATCACTTTCCCTTATAGAGGAGTGAAAAATGTAGGTGGTGTAGATGCAGCGTCGGATGACTTGAAAGAGATGGAACGGATACTGGCAGAAGAATTTGGAGACCGCTTAATCAATATACGTGAGTATTTCTCTACGTTGGATTTGGCAGCCGTCAACGTAACTCCGATAGAGGGGGATGATATCAGAATGAAGAACGGTCTTTGTCCGAAAGCTCTATTGAACAATGATGGCAAAGACCCGATACACTTCAATGAAAAAGGGTATAAATTGTTGGCACAACGTATCTACAAGAAGTTTCAGGAACTTGGCTACATAGTCCGATAGAAACACCAACAACGAATCTTTTTAAAGCCCCGATAGGCAATTGGAACGAACTTTCGATTTGCCTGCCGGGGTTTATGTGCTTGTTTGGCAAGAAAATCTATGCTTGTTAATTTCATGCTCATATATTTTATCTATATTTGCAGTAATTTATATGATAAAACTCATGCTATGAGATACAGGAATAGATTTGGTATAATGTTGCTACTGTTGTTTTGGACAATCAACGGTTGGACTGTTTCACGAAACTACGGATTATATTTTCAATCCTACTCAGTGCCCGCCGACCAGCGAACAACTTTATTTTTGGACGACGACAAAGCATTTTCTTTCAATGAAAACTTCACTGTGACTTTTCAGATGCAGATTCGGAATAAACTTAACTACGGTTCCATCATGGGCTTGCATACCGGTGATGGGCAGGACCTCTTCTTCGCATTGGTAGGTAAGGAGGATAGCCATCTGATTCCGGCTCTGATTTATAAAGGCAAAATCATCGAGATTCAAACAGTTGTGAAGCATGACGAATGGTTTCCTGTTTCGATACAAATAGATAAGAAACAGAACACCATCGGCATACGTTTCAATCAGAAAGATACGATTCTGACATCCCCTTTGCCGGATATAAAATCGGTAGCAGTCCGTTTTGGAAAGCTGACCGGTTACGAAACGGATATCGTGGCGATGAATGTGAAGGACGTCACAATCGTTCAAGACAGGAAACAAACCCGCCATTGGATGTTGAAGAACCATAATGAGAATATCTGTTACGACGAGATTGAGGGTGCTATAGCCCGTGCCAATTATCCTCGTTGGGTACTGGACCAATATACGGAGTGGCAGGAAATCTATTCGGGAACTACGGACCAACGGTTCGACATCGCATTCAACGAACGAGACGCCTTGTTTTATATGGTCTATCCCGAGAAGATTGTGACTCTAAATGCCCTCACCGGATCAACGACGGAGATGAAGGTGGAGGGAGGATACCCCGCCATCGAATATCATAACCATTTGTTGTATGACACGTTGAGCAATCAACTGATTTCATATTTCCAGACCGAACAAAGGGTCTCTTATTTTTCATTCGACACGAGGAGATGGAGCTTGGAAACTAAAAGTGCGAAAATGGCGGACGATTACAATCATGCACGGGCGTACAATCCTGCAGATTCTTCCTATTACTTTTTTGGTGGATACGGGTTCCATCACTACCACAATCGGTTGTGCCGGCTGAAAGTGGGCGATACCCGGATAGAAGAAGTTGCCTACGACACCCCCATCGATCCTCGTTTTTCGGCATCGGCATCGGTAGTGGACGGTAAACTTTATATTTTTGGAGGGAGAGGCAATGAACAGGGACGGCAAGAATTAGGTACTGTCTTTTATAGTGAACTATATGCCATCGACTTGAAAAGCGGAAAGACGCAGTTGCTGTGGAAAAAAACACCGGAAAGAAAAGACGAACTGACATCCACCTCTTCTTCGATGATTTTTAATCCGGAAGACCATTCTTTCTATACTGTCAGCCTGAAAGCCGGAGGAAGCTTGTGGAGAATACCGATGAAAGCGGAAGAAGAGTGGCAGGCTGTGGGAAAGCCGATTGCGAATAACCTGATACATCAGGATTATGATTTGAGCTATTACTATTCTCTTGCTCATCAGAAGATGTTTGTTGTAATGGATAAGATTATGAGTGACGGGCAGCACCGTTTCTTCATTTATTCGATAGATACACCTTTGATTCAGGAGGCGGACACTTTGCAGCGGATAGAAGAAGCCGGCGATGACAAGTCAGACTATTATTATATGGCGGGAGCCGTCTGTTTAATACTCTGTTTATGCGTGGTTTATTATTTGCGTAGAAAGTCTGCTAAGTCGAAAGCGCCGATGCCGGAAATACCGATGTCGGTGTTGCACGAAGAGCCTCTTACGGCTAAAGAGGAGGTAGTGGATGATGCGGGCAAAGAAGAAGTCTCCCTAAAAGAGACAACGGTTTCGGAAGAAGAAAAAGTCTATTTCGACCGTAGTCGCTCCACCATTTCCCTATTGGGTACATTTTACGTCAGGGATAAGGAGGGACGAGATACCACTGCCAGCTTCACTCCCTTGTTGAAGAGCTTTTTAAGTCTTTTGATATTGCATAGTCAGACCGAGCAGAAAGGTATTCCCGTCAAGTTGCTGAACGAGATTCTCTGGATGGATAAGGATGAATTGTCGGTACGCAACAACCGGAATGTGGCTTTGCGGAAGTTACGCGTGTTGCTGGCTGAAGTGGGGGATATAAACATCATTAAAGAAAGCGGCTTTTTGCGTATCGAGTTCGGAGAAGACGTCTTTTGTGACTATCAAACCGTCTGCAACTATATGAAGGACTCGAAAGCGTCAGCCGATGACAATAAGCAGGAGACGTATGTAAGAATACTGGAATTGCTTCTCTATGGACCTCTTTTGCAGGATCTGCGTTTCGACTGGTTGGATGATTTCAAAGCCGATTATTCGAACGTCTCTATCGATTGGCTGGACAACTTGTTGGCAATTGAGGAAGAAAAGCGGAATGTCCCGATGATTCTTCGCATTGCTGATACCATGTTCTTGCATGACCCTTTGAATGAGAAGGCGTTATCGGCTAAGTGCCGGATTTTATATGCCAGTGATAAAAAAGGATTGGCAAAGAAGGCATACGATAATTTTGCCAAGGAGTATAAGGAAATGCTGGGAGAAGAATATAAGACTCCGTTTGGTGATCTTATCTCCAGAGAGGGAGTCTTATAGAGGTAGAAAACTCAGCTGTCATGCATAGTCCTATGCACGCATCGTGTATAGAGTTATGCACGGTGGTTGCATAATTCTTTCATTTCCATTTGACAGTAAGCGTCCGGTCCAGAGTTTCCTTGATTTTCTTTGCTAATTCTCCGGCTCCTTTTTTATTAGGATGCAGTCCGTCGTTCTTATACGGGTCATTGCGCATATCCGACCAGAAGTAGGTATCATCCGTAGGATTCAGCAGATCATAATGGAGATCAATCACATTCAGCCTATTCTTTTTAGCCAATGCATTGATGCGGGGGATAATCTCCTGCTCGATGATGAAGTTTCTGACGCCGTGAGCCTGCTTCTTGTCATCTGATTTGGAAGGATAGCATAAATAAAAGACAGGTTTGATACCTTTCGCCTTGCCGTTCTCCTTGAATTTGTCAATCAGAAGCTGCATCTCGCTTTCAAATTCGTCCTTATGAGCATCCCAATAATCTTTTTTGCTGTCGTTGGTCCCCAATTTGATAATCACCACGTGCGGTTGCATATCCAGTGCCTTCTGGAAGTGGTTACTGTTTTTAGCATAATCCACGCCCGCAAACTTGCCGTCTTTAAAGCTTGCATAGTACATCCACGGGTTCTGACTGGTCTTCATCATGGTCGCTCCGCTGGCACCACAATTCTGCACTTTATACTTGGCACCCAACAGTCTGTTTAATTGTGCCGGATAACCATTCTTGCCTGCATCTTTAATGCCGGAACCCGCTGTGATACTGTTCCCCACACAGGCAATCCGAACCTTTTCCCCCTCTTTCAGCGTGATGCGTTCGCGCACGCTCTTCATCGTTTTGGGATCGTCTTTCTTCTTGGCTACGGTTTCCGTTTGCTTGTCCGACAGACGGACTTTCTCACCCTCATTCTTGCATAAAGCAGAGAAAGTGCTCACGGAGATGCAAATCCCCATGAGCACTGATTTAACTAAATTGCGTTTTAACATTTTTCCTATTTCTATTTTAGTTTCCTCTTTAGTTGCCTTTCTTTATAAATTCCAGCTTCTCCAGGTTGAGCGGTTGAACAACCTTGAGTTTTACGTAATGCTTGCCTTGCGACAGAGAGATAGACTCAGAAGCGGAGAAACCGCTGAAATCAGTCCATCCGTTGGTTTTTGCCGACCTTTCCGGTAAATCATCTCCGTCCAGCGATAGTGCAAACTTGCCCTCATTTGGAGTAGCCGCATAAACCTTGATGTCATACGTTCCGGCTTCTTCGCAAGAGAATGTGTACCGTAGCCAGTCACCCGGAGATGTATTGCTAATGTGTACCTTTCCGTTGCTGGAACTAATAGCAACCCCCTGGTCTTCTCGATATCCCTTGTGGTTACCATCTTTCCCGTTCTTGAAGGAATAGGCTCCTTCCCCCTCATCATAATCCGCGGCTTGGATGATTCCCGGAATCCGGCTTTCACCTGTGCCGAATATAATCTTGTCTATCTGAATCGTTCCTCCGGTAATCTGTATGGCAAGCACTTGCTGACCGGTTTGCAATTCAACGGGAAATGCTTGCACCTCTTCCCACTCACCTTTGCGTTTCAGCGACAGGTCGCCGGTGCGGGTGATGCCGTTGATGGCAAGGCGGAACTTGCCTCCCGTGTAATTTTGTTTCACCAGGCAGCGGATGCTGTATCTTCCCGCCTCCTTCACGTCGATGCTGTAGCACACCCATTCGCCGGACTTCATCTCCTTGATATAGGTCATCCCTTCTTCCATACCAGTCTCTACTTGTGGTCTGCTTCCGTTTTCCGGCCGTTTGAAATAACCGGCGGCATATCCTCCGTCGTTGTAATTTTCCGCTTCCAATGTCGCGCCCTCTTCCAGTTTGATGGCTTTGGGCGAACCGCTTCGGGGAGTTCCCCAAGTCTGCACCACTTTGATATGTCCGTTGGGCTCATATTCAAGTTTGTCCACACATACCGAGCGCAAAGCGCCTTTGCGGGAGTAGTCCTTCGTATGGTAGAAAGCATACCACTGCCCGTTGAATTGAACAATCGAGCCATGGGCGGTACTTTCACCGGTGGGATACATGTATACGCCGCAGGGAGTCCACGGACCGAGCGGTGTCTCTCCGATGGAGTATTGCAACTGGTTTCCGCCTTGATCGCCCGAATGGTTATCCGAGTGGCTCAAGTAATATTTGCCATTGTATTTGTGCATCCACGGACCTTCATGGAAGTCTCTGAATCCGCTTTTGTCTTGTGGAAGCATTTCACCGTCCAACTTCGTCCAGTCGTCTTTGCGCAGCTTGCCTGCCCATAATCCGTGACCGCCTCCGCTGGTATAAATATAAGGTTGTCCGTCATCATCTACGAATATACAAGGGTCGATGGTGGGGGGGACTCCCTCTATGTAGCCTTGCAGTCGGAAGTTGGCGGCAGGTTCCTTGCTAGTGGCGACGAAGATACGCCAGTCTTCTTCCCTGTCTCCAATCTTGTGTGGGAAGTAGAAATAATACGTTTTGTTCTCTTTGTTGTAGGCGCAGTCA
>OGYT01001016.1_pt1 | contig 20162 bp, 20 predicted proteins | sample 1576631 | NCBI WGS metagenome assembly OGYT01 (sample SAMEA3541588, study PRJEB24748) | human gut metagenome | biome: human gut; feature: human-associated habitat; material: faeces | place: China | collected 2012
GATAGCTCTTTGCGATTTATCGCTTAGAGATATCTTATACCTTTAGGTGATTTTTAGTTCGTTTTTTTTTTGCTATCAAAAGAAAAATGAACAGTAGTATATTTAAAGAGGTGATTTAATTTTGACAAAAGGTGGAATTATTTCGGCAGTGCATGAAAACTCACTTGCACAGGAACTGGAACTTGTGCCGGGAGATAAAATAATATCCGTCAACGGACAGGACCTAACGGATATTATCGATTTGAGCTTTGCACTGGCGGACGAAGAGATAGAAATGCTTGTTGAACACGCTGACGGCGAGCAGGAAATAATCGGTTTTGAAAAAGATATTGATGAAGAATTAGGAGCTGAATTTGAGTCGGCGGTATTCGGCAAAATCCGCCAATGCGCCAACAACTGCTATTTTTGTTTTGTCGACCAGGTAGCACCAGATATGCGTTCATCGTTATATATCAAAGATGATGATTACCGTCTTTCTTTTCTCTACGGCAATTTCATTACCATGACGAATTTAAGTACGCACGATTTAGAACGCATAAAAAGACTTCATTTATCTCCACTGTACGTTTCCGTGCATACGACAAATCCAGAGCTCCGAGCTCAAATGCTACGTCAGAAAAGAGCCGGTCTTATAATGGAGCAGCTTTCCGCTTTAAATAATGCACAGATACAATACCATACGCAGATTGTGCTCTGTCCGGGACTTAACGACAACGAAGAGCTGGACAAAACGATTGAAGATATTATCAAAATGCGTCCTTATGCTCAAAGCATGGGAATTGTACCGGTCGGCCTTACAAAATACCGCGAAAACTGCTACCCGTTAAAAACTTTTGGTAACGAAGGAGCAAAAAAAGTAATTACACAGGTGCGAAAATGGCAGGAAAAAATGCGTCATGAAACCGGCAGTGCTTTTGTTTATCTCAGCGACGAATTCTATATACTGGCAGGAGAGCCTCTGCCAAGCGCACAAGAGTATGACGGTTTTCCGCAGCTCGACAACGGTATAGGTCTGGTACGTAATTTCATCGAGCAGTGGCACCAGACTGAAACAAAGACAGCAGGCTATGATGAACCGCTTACGCTCGATATTGTCTGTGGCAAATCGGTAGGAACAATCATCGAAAAGCTGGTTAAGGAATTGCCGGTTAAAAATTTAAATGCAAATGTTCTTTCATTGGAAAATGACTTTTTCGGTCATGATGTAACGGTAACGGGCCTTTTAACCGGTCAGGATATCATAAAAAATCTGCAAAAATCGAGGCAAAACCATGTCCGTCATGGTATAATAATTCCTTCCAGTGCATTGCGCCAGGGAGAGGATATTTTTCTGGACGATTATTCGCTGGAGGATGTAAAAAAAGCATTTAACGGCGAAACGGTGAAAGTGGCTGACGACGGCAGTGATTTGAAAAAACTCCTTACAGATTGGTATAATATAGAATGCAGCCGCAGTAAGGCTATTTACACATGGCAGTCAAATGCAGGTTATACAAAATAAATTTAATTTTACGAGGTGAATAAATTGGCTAAACCTATAGTTGCTATTGTGGGACGCCCAAATGTAGGCAAATCCACTTTTTTTAATCAGATTGGTAAAAAGCGCGTATCCATCGTGGAAGATTTTCCGGGTGTTACACGCGACCGTATTTATATGGATGCGGAATGGCTCAATCATCATTTTACAATGATTGACACAGGCGGTATTGAACTGGAAAATGACGGCGAAGGAAAGATACTTGCTTCCATGCGCCAGCAGGCACGGCTTGCTATTGAAGAGGCAGATGTAATCGTATTTATGGTGGACGGCCGAACAGGTCTTACACATGATGATGAAGAAATAGGCCATATTCTGCGCAATACGCGAAAACCGGTCATTGTAGCCGTGAATAAAATTGACAGCCCGAAACAACATATGGATGTATTTGAGTTCTACAACCTCGGTCTGGGTGACCCTATCGGTATTTCCGCAGCAAATGCACTTAATGTCGGAGATTTGCTTGATGAAATCGTAAAGAATTTCCCACAGGATTTAAACGATGATATAGAACACGATGAAATCCGCATTGCCGTAATCGGCCGTCCGAATGTAGGAAAATCCTCACTCGTCAATGCACTGCTCGGGCAGGAACGCGTTATTGTCAGTGATGTAGCAGGAACGACACGCGATGCTATCGATACACAGTTTGTCGACGGTGATACCCATTTCACTCTGATTGACACGGCAGGTATGCGCCGCAAAGCAAAAATCGATATGCCGGTGGAACGCTACAGCGTAATGCGTTCACTTCGCGCCGTAGACAGAGCTGATGTTGTTCTAATGGTGCTCTCCGCCCCGGAAGGCGTAACCGAACAGGACAAAAAAATCGCAGGTTATGCGCATGAATCAGGCAAAGGCTGTATTATCGTCGTGAATAAATGGGATTTAATTGAAAAAGATGATAAAACTTCACTGCGTTTTACGGAAGATATCCGTGAAGAACTCGGCTTTTTACAGTATGCACCGGTACTGTATGCTTCGGCACTTACTAAGCAGCGTGTACACCGTGTAGTGGATTTAGTCCGTTATGTAGCAGAACAGCAGGCTATGCGTATTCAGACAAGTGTTCTGAACCAGCTTGTACTTGATGCCGTCTCCATAAATCCGCCGCCTTCTCATAAAGGCAGACAGCTTAAAATCTATTTTATGACACAGGCCGATATCAAACCGCCGAAATTTCTCGTATTTGTCAATGACCCTGAACTCATGCACTTCTCCTATCTACGTTTTTTGGAGAACAAACTGCGTGAATCATTCGGATTTGAAGGTACGCCGCTTAAATTAGTCGTACGCGGACGAAAAGAGGAAGATGAATAATGCTGTCGTACATTATAGTAATATTCTTAAGTTACGTAATCGGCTCAATTCCCAGCGGGCTTATTCTGGGTAAAACATTATGGCATGTCGACCTGCGCCAGCACGGCAGTAAAAACATCGGAGCAACGAATGCCTGGCGTACGCTGGGCAAACTGCCGGGCTTCATCGTTTTTGTCGCAGACCTTTTGAAAGGCATGCTCGGTGTATATCTGGGTATGATGCTCGTAGGCAGTTCAACCGCCATGATAATCGGCGGCATCATGGCGATTGTCGGCCATTCACTGTCGCTGTTTTTGAAATTTAAAGGCGGCAAAGGCGTGGCAACAGGACTGGGCGTACTGATTATGCTTATGCCTTCCGTATCGGCAATTGTCTTTTTGGTATGGCTTATTGTCGTACTTATTAGTAAATATGTATCGCTCGGTTCCATCATAGCAGCCGTTTTTGTACCTGTCTGCGCGTTTATCATGGGGCTGTCGTTTGACTTCGTAGTATTCGGCATTGTAGCGGCCGTATTCGTTATTTACCGCCATAAATCCAATATAATACGCCTTATGAATGGTACAGAAAACAAGATAAAAGCCGGCAGCAGATAAATTTTGCTAAAATGTAAAATATCCTTTGCTATTCTATTTGTAAGATGATATAATGTCTACTATATAAAGAAAATTATCCATTGTACAAGTACGGAGGACGTTAGTAATGACAAAAAAAGATTCAGGATATTATTTAGTAAAGGAAGATATATTGCCGTCGGCAATTAAAAAAACTATAAAAGTGAAAGAAATGCTGCGCCGTTATGATAATATGACCATAAACGAAGCTGTTTCCAAAATGGGTCTGAGCCGCAGTGCTTATTATAAATACAAAGATTTCGTATTGCCTTTTTATGAAGCAAGCATCAACAAAATAGTTTCAGTATCCTTCATGCTGGACAATAAACAGGGAGTACTTTCCAATGTACTCAATATGATTTCCGAAGATAAAGGAAATGTGTTAACTATAAATCAGGGTATTCCTCTGCAGGGCGTAGCCGTTGCCACTGTTTCCATAGAAACAAAAAATATGGAAATCGACCTTGAGGCACTTTTGGACAAACTGCGCATGATTAACGGTGTACGACGTCTGGAAGTAATCGGTCAGGTCTAATATTTAAGTGTCAGAGGGGAATGATATTATGGTAAAGAAGATAAAACTGGGTCTGCTCGGCGGCGGAACAGTCGGTACAGGCGTGGTGAAAGTTTTACAGGACAACTATCACGACATTAAGGAGAAAATCGGCTGCGATATAGAAGTAACTAAAGTTCTGGTGCGCAATCCGGATAAACATAAAGCCTTGGCTGAAAAAGTAATACTGACAACCAATCCGGACGATATCTTAAACGATAAGGAAATAGACATCGTAGTGGAACTTCTGGGCGGTATTCATCCTGCACGCGAATACATGCTTCAGGCTATGAATAACGGCAAACATGTTGTTACCGCCAATAAAGACGTTGTAGCTCAATTCGGTAAGGATGTTTTCGAAGCTGCAGAGAAGAACGATGTCGATTTCATGTTTGAGGCCAGTGTCGGCGGCGGTATCCCGATTATAACGCCGCTTAAACAGAGTTTAACTGCCAATAAAATAACGGATTTAATCGGTATTGTGAACGGCACGACAAACTACATGCTGACCAAAATGACGGAAAAAGGCATGGATTATGCTACAGCACTGCAAAGAGCACAGGCAAAAGGTTATGCCGAAGCCGACCCGACAGCAGACGTCGAAGGACTGGACGCTGCACGAAAAATCGCTATTTTATCTTCTATTGCCTTTAATACCCGTATCAATCTTGCCGATGTGCAGGTGGAAGGCATCACGAAAATTACGCCGGAGGACATCAATTACGCTCAGGAACTCGGCTTTATCATCAAACTTCTGGCCGTAGCCAAAAATACAGAAGACGGAATTGACGTCAGAGTGCATCCGACATTTTTACCGAAAGCACATCCGCTTGCATCCGTCCGCAATGTGTTCAACGCCGTATTTATTCACGGCAACGCCGTTGGCGACACGATGTTCTACGGCAGAGGCGCCGGCGAAAAACCGACCGCTTCAGCGGTACTTGCCGATATTATCGATGTTGCCCGCGATATGGGCAAAGACCGTTTTGGCAGAATTCGCTGCACCTGCTATGAAGAAAAGAAACTCTGTCCGCCGGACAAAGTCATGTCCGGATATTATATCCGTCTGCTCGTTGAGGACAAACCGGGGGTACTCGGTGCCATAGCGACAGCTTTCGGCGAAAGTGAAATCAGCCTGCATTCCGTAATTCAGAAACGCAAAGTAGGCGACCGTTCGGAAATTGTGGCCATTACGCATGATGTAAATGACAAACAGATAGATGACGTTAAAATACGTCTGAACAATCTGTCCGTAGTCAGCGAAATCAGCAATATGATACGTGTAATAATGCCTCAGGAGGATTGATTTTGTGAACAGTAAATGTGTAAGAGTCAAAGTGCCGGGCACGACTGCCAACTGCGGACCCGGATTTGATGTGATGGGCATTGCCTGTAGTATTTACAATGAACTGGAACTGACTTTATTAAAAGAAAATAATTTAATCATAGAAATATACGGCGACGGAGCTGAACACATTCCCAAAGACAATAAAAACATGGTCTGGCGTTGTATAAAAAACTTGGTGGATAAAGCCGGAGCCGACTATAAGGGTGCATATATAAAAATGACAAATAATGTTCCCCTCTCTCGCGGCCTTGGCAGCAGTGCAACGGCGATTGTGGCAGGGCTTGTGGCAGCAAATGCCTGCCTCGACAATAAATATTCCGTACAGGAAATATTTGAGATGGCAACAACTATCGAAGGGCATCCCGACAATGTCGCTCCAGCTCTGTTTGGCGGCATTACAATCAGCGCATTTCTCGACGGCAAACTGAAATATATATCGTTTCTGCCTGATTTTCCCTTAAAAATGGTAGTGGCGATACCGGATTTCTATCTACCTACAAAAAAAGCGCGTGCCGTATTAAAACAACAGATACCACTGAAAGACGCCATTTTCAATATCGGTCATACAGCTATGATTATCGGTGCTCTCAGCCAGGGTAAAGTCGATGTATTGCAAGGTGCTTTTGAAGACCGGTTGCATCAACCGTACCGTGCCGACTTAATTCCGGGCATGAACGATGTTTTTAAAGCTGCCAATCAGAACGGAGCACTCGGTACTACCATAAGCGGAGCAGGACCGACGCTTATTGCCTATACAGTAGAAAACGGCGAAGCAATCGGCAAAGCTATGATAGAAGCCTTTGCACAGCATAAGATTAAAGCAAAATACCTGGTTCTGGATATTGACAGCGAAGGAGCTAAAATAATTTAAAAATAAAAGATATCTCTTTAAAATAGAGATATCTTTTTTACTTTAAGGGGCAAACTAAATGAATGAAACATATTTTGCACAAAAAATCGCTTTATTAGGGGGTAGGGTCTACATTGTCGGCGGCTGGGTTCGAGATATATTGCACGGCTGTCCGCCAAAAGATAAAGATTATGTAATCTGCCATTTAAAAGAGAATATATTTAAAGAAAATTTTCCCCAAGCAAAAAAAGTAGGAAAATCTTTTCCCGTTTATCTGCTGGAAATAGACGGAAAAAAATGTGAAGTGGCATTCGCCCGTAAGGAAAAAAAAGCCGGCCACGGTTATAAAGGTTTTGAAATATTCTGCGATAAAAACATAACACTCGAAGAGGATTTATACCGCCGCGATACGACAATGAATGCTATTGCCTATGATGTACTTAATCAAAAAATCATTGACCCGTATAACGGCAGGGCTGATATCCAGCAAAATCGCATTAAAGCCGTATCGCATTATTTTGCCGACGACCCTGTACGCGCACTTCGGGCTGCAAGACAGGCAAGTGAATTTAATTTTACGGTTACAAGTGATACGCTGAATTTAATGCACTCATGCAAAGACGAATTTGCCTATGAACCGCAGGAAAGAATTTTCGAAGAACTGAAAAAAGCTCTGGCAACGGATTATCCTTCCGTATTTTTCCGCGTACTGCAAAAAGCCGATTTGCTGAAAACGCTGTTTCCGGAAATTCATGCTCTTATCGGCAAAACGCAGCCGGAATATTTTCACCCGGAAGGCGATGCTTTTGAACACACGATGGAAATCGTTGATTTAGTAGCAGGCATGACAGACGATTTGGCTGTGCGTTTTGCCGGTCTTGTACATGATATCGGTAAAGGAGCGACTCCGCCGGAAATGCTGCCGCATCATTACGGTCATGAAAAAATCGGCTCAGATATTATGCTCGAATGGAACAAACGCATGACCTTACCGAAAAGCTGGCTTCAAGGAGCATTATTCGTCATTAAGGAGCATATGCGTGCTGGAAGACTGACGAAAGTACCTAAAATCGTCGATTTGCTGCTGGCGGTGGAGAAAAATCCTCTCGGCTTTGACGGTTTCAACTGCGTTATTCTGGCGGACAGCAAAGGACTGCCGTATTATCTGGCCGATTATAAATCATATCTAAAAAAACTGCACAGTGTTTCCGTACAGGAATGTCCGAAAAACATCAAAGGCAAAAAAATCGGCGAATGGATTAGACAGCAGCGCATAAAGATTTTTTCCGAAACTTACTGAAAAAATATCCGATATATTTTCCTATATGTATACAAAATGTGCGGCACATATCATTAAAAATGTTCCCAGAATTATAAAGAAAAGTCCCAATCCCGCTTTAAGCGATAATTTTTCCTTAAATACGATATAAGAAAATAAAATTGTTATTAAAATACTTAATTTGTCAATCGGTACAACAATACTGGCGGGACCGATTTGCAATGCCTTGAAATAACAAATCCATGAAATACCGGTGGCAATACCGGATAAACAGATAAACACAAATTCTTTAAAAGGAATTTGCTGAACTTTTTCCAGTTTCTTTGTAGTAAACACGATACCCCACGCCATAATCATAACGATTGTCGTACGTATTGCCGTACCGAGATTGGCTTCAATATCTGTAATGCCGATTTTAGCCAAAATTGAGGTTAGTGCTGCAAATACAGCGGAAAGAACAGCATAAATCAGCCATATTTTATTTTGCACCGCTTTTTTAGCCGTAGCTGTTTTTTGAACCATCATTATTGTACCAACAGCTATTAAAATGACGGCTCCGGCCGTTAAATACGAAAAATACTCATCAAATACAATTACTGCAAACAATATGCTTAAAACGGTACTTGATTTATCTATAGGAACTACCTTATTTATATCACCCAGTTGCAATGCTTTGAAATAGCAAATCCATGAAATACCCGTAGCACAACCGGAAAAAATCAGAAAAATCCATGCTCTTATAGACAGGGCATGGATTGTATTTTGTGAATTTGCCAAGAAAACCATAATCCACGAAAATATTAAAATAATAACCGTTCTGATGGCAGTCGCAACCGTTGCATCCGTCTTTTTATGCCGCATTTTGCCAAAATGGCCGTCAGTCCAGAAAAAACCGCAGAAATTGCCGCCAATAAAACCCACATACCAAACTACCTCTTTTTAGATTGTATTATATAAATAGATACTTAAAAATACATGAAATTTTATTAAAAAATTCTTAAAAATCCTGCCTAATTCTTGTATTTTTTTTTCTGAACTGATAAGATAAATGTAATATAAAACGCATTTTTGCATATATTTTACATAATTTTAACATTACTGTAAAAAATATATATTACAATATAATAAGGAGTGGTTATGATGATGTATGCAGTTGTAGATATCGGTTCAAATACGATGCGTCTGGTTATTTATAAGGTGGAAGGCGGCAGACCGCGCGCTCTCTTCAACAAAAAAGAAATGGCGGAACTGGCTTCTTTCATAAAAGACGGAATGATGATGGCAGAAGGTATAAACCGTGCCTGCTATATCTTGGATAGTTTCAATCTTCTGGCAAAAGAACTGGGCGTTACGCAAATGCGCGTTTTTGCTACAGCCTCTCTGCGCAATATATCCAACAGTCAGGCAGCCGTTACGGAAATTGAAGACCGTACCGGCGTTTCAATCACGCTTTTAAGCGGTGCACAAGAAGCTGAATACGACTTTGTGGGAGCGGCAAGAACCATTGATTTGCAGACCGGTCTGCTCGTCGACATCGGCGGCGGCAGTACGGAACTTGTTTTCTACAAAGATATGGAAATTCAGCATGCCGTAAGCCTGCCAATCGGTTCCCTCAGCATGTACACCAAATTTATAAAACATCTGTTCCCGACAAAAAAGGAACGCAAAGCGATTGAAGCCTGTGTAGAGGATATGCTGTACAGATATGAAGTGAGCAATCTCGGCGACTGTCCGTCCGTATGCGGCGTCGGCGGTACTATCCGTGCCATGGATAAGCTGAATAGTTATTTCGGTAATTTAAGCATTAACAACCGTTTCGTAACGTCGGAAAATCTGCGTGCTATGGTTAAAAAGCTTGAAAACCGCGAAGATAAGAAATTCATTCCGCTGGAAACGCTCGAAATCCTTTTAAAAGTAGTACCAGAGCGCGTGCGTACAATCATGCCGGGTATGATAATCCTGAATACCATCGTAAAACACTTTAAAGTGCAAAATATTTACGTAAGCCGTGCCGGCGTGCGTGAAGGATTTTTGTACAAACAAATTTTGAGTAAAGAGGACGAAACTGTTAATGGATAAAAAAATAGACACTACGTATACACAAAACAGAGAACTGTCATGGCTTCGTTTTAATGAACGCGTTTTGGAAGAAGCCATCGACACGAATGTACCGCTGTATGAACGGTTAAAATTTGTGGCTATTTATGCCAGCAATTTGGATGAATTTTATCGTGTGCGTGTCGGCAGCCTCTGGGATTTGGCTTCTATTGATACAAATGAATTTGATAACAAAAGTTTTATGACGCCGAAACAGCAGCTTGCCAAAATTTTTGATGCAACGAAAAAACTCAATCAGAAAGCTGATAAAATTTTTGCCGATGTGGAAAAAAATCTGAAAAAAGCCGGTATTGAAAGAAAAAAAGTAAACGCTTTAAGTGCTAAAGATAAATCTTTTGTCAAAGAATACTTCGAAAACTTCGTGCGTCCGTTTCTTTCCCCGCAGATTATCAATGTAAGACATCCGTTTCCGCATCTTTTAAACAAGACATTGTATGTCGGTATTGTCTTAACCCGTAAAAAACGCAGTGTATTCGGTATTATACCCGTTCCGTCTAATTTACCGAAAGTGGTATTTTTGCCGAATAAAACGAAAATACGCTACGTGATGACAGAAGATATCATCGCTTCGTACGCCAATAAAATTTTCGACGGCTATGAAGTAGAAAAGAGCCTTATTATTTCCGTAACGAGAAGTGCCGATATCAGTCTTGACGATGAACGCCTTGAGCTGGGTGAAGATTTTCTGGAACACGCCAGAGAAGTTTTATTGAAAAGACAGCGTCTGGCACCGGTTCGCCTGGAAGTAGAAGGAGAATTCGATTCTTCCATGATTAAATACGTAACGAACCAGTTCAAAATTTCGGAAAAACAGATATTCATCTATAAATCGCCAATCAATAAATCGTACATTTTCTCTTTAGGCAGTAAATTTACCGAAGAACAGAAAAATCTTCTGATGTATCCGCCGTTTGCTCCGTCGACCATCTGCTGCGTACCGGATAGTGCCAAAGTCATGGATTATGTCAGCCAAAACGATGTGATGCTGCAATATCCTTATCAGAGTTTTGATATTTTCCTTAAATTCATCAAGGAAGCTGTAACAAATGATAAAGTGTTTGCCATAAAAATCACTTTATACCGTGTCGGCAGCCGTAAAGCACAGCTGATGAACTATCTTTCGATGGCGGCTAAAATGGGTAAGGATGTTACCGTACTCATGGAACTTCGCGCTAGATTTGACGAAGAAAACAATATCAACTGGGCGGAATTTTTGCAGGATGCCGGCTGTAAGGTCATCTACGGCATGGAAGGATTTAAAGTCCATTCCAAAATCTGTCTTGTCATGAAACAGGAAAATTCGGGCATAAAATATTTCACGCAAATCGGTACAGGAAACTACAATGCGTCAACTTCCGGCCTATATACGGATATTTCGCTCATTACAAGCAATGAAGGTATAGGTAAGGATGCAGTGGAATTCTTCCAAAACATGGGTATAGATAATTTATACGGCGAATACGAAAACTTGCTTGTTGCGCCTGTATCACTCAAACCGACATTACTTAAATTAATTCAGGCAGAAATTGAAAAAGCCCAAAACGGACAGGAAACGGCTATATTCCTGAAAATGAATTCACTCACAGACCGTCAGCTTATCGATGCGCTTAAAGATGCTTCACAGGCAGGCGTAAAAATAAAAATGATAATCCGCGGCATATGCTGCTTACTGCCGGGTATAGCCGGTAAAACCGATAACATAGAAGTAATCAGTGTTGTAGGCAGATTTTTGGAACATTCCCGCGTCTACTGCTTCGGTACAGGCGAGGATATGAAAATGTATATTTCCTCAGCTGACTGGATGACACGCAATACGGAAAACCGCGTAGAAATAGCAGCACCGATTTATGACCATAAGATAAAAGAAAGTATTTATGATACTCTTCTCATCATGTGGAAGGATAATCTCAAAGCAAGAATTCTTCAACCTGACGGCAGCTACAAAAAACCGGAAATCAAGGAAGGCGATGAGCTTCTCGATTGTCAGAACTATCTGCGTCACGAATATAAAGTAGGCAGAAGAATAACATTGCATAAAGAACAATAATAAAAAAAAGGAGATACCGCATCAGCGGCATCTCCTTTTTTTTATTATATATTTAGAGACGTGTTTTTATAAATTGAACAGTTTATAAATTATGGACTTTTTGACTGGATATCCGGTATATTGATTTTTTATCGGATTTTATTTGCAGCGCAAGTTCGATTAAGTAAACTGTCAAGGCAGCTATTAAAATCGTTCTGACTACAGTTAAATCATTAAAAATAAAAGCGGAAAACAGGCTTATGGATGAAATAATTGTTAAAATAAAGAAAATATTCATAATAAATACCTCGTAATTTATTAAATTTTTATATGCGACGGTTTAAAAGAAATTTTTCTGTTGCTACGGCTACCAATGGTTATGATTTTATCAGCAAGAATACCGACAATAAGTCCCCAATAACAGATGCCGAATGTTGCAACAAACATAATCGTATGACCTGACAAAAAGGATAAGATTGCACCAGAAGTTGTGGCAATAATAGTATTTAACAGAAATAATGATTTCATAAAAAAGCACTCCTTAATCAAAGATAAAAATAGATTTAAATTATCTTTTAAAATATAGACAAAATCATTTACTTTTCAAGGAGCAGTGATATTTCATGTACATAAAACCTTGCTTCTTATTAATTTTTACAGTTATAATATACCATAAGGAAAAAAATGGAAATAGGTTTTATATTATCTTTAAATAGGTTGATAGTATCTTATAAATATGAGGTCAATTAAAATGGAAGAAAAGAAAATCAGCTATGAACAGATAACAACGTCGGAAATTACAAAAGTTCGGTTCGATACTTTTGCTGATAAAGGTAGTTATGCACCATATCATTGGCATAGAGCCATTGAAATAATTTATCTGTTGGAAGGAGAATTACTTGTATCATCGGAAAATCATTCACGTCTTTTATATCCGGGTGAATGCACTCTAATCAATGCCAATATAATACATTCCAATAAAGCCACAAAACCGAATAAATATATTTTATTGCAAATACCGCTTGATTTTATCGAAAAATTCGTGCCGGACATACAGCAAATAAGATTTGTACTAAATGACGGACGGGAAAATGACATAAAACAGCAAAAAATAGAGCAGCTAAAAAATCTTTTAAAACAGATGAAAACACTGGACGACAGTAGAGAAGAAAATTTTCTATTATACTTCAACTGTTTCTTATTTGAATTGTTATGCCTTATTCAACGCGATTTCAGCGAAAAAATATATCCGGCAGACGCAGGACAGAAAAGGCGCGCTTTCGCCCGCTTAAATAAAATACTGGATTATATAGGACAAAATTATATGCGCACAATATCATTGGAAGAAATTGCCAAAGTAGCACTGTTTCAGCCAAAATATTTCTGTCGTTTTTTCAAAAAACATATGGGGATAACTTTTCTGGAATACCAGAATGAACTGCGCCTGTCATATGTTTATCACGATTTGCTGCATACGGATGAGCTTATATCGCAGATTTTGGAAAAACACGGTTTCAATAATTATAAATTATTCCGTCGTATGTTTAAAACACGTTTCGGGGACACCCCTTTAAAAATCCGCCAACGGATGAAAATGCAATAAAAAAAGCACATAGTCTCTTATAAACTATGTGCACTGTGATAAGAAGAATAATCTTCTTTATCTGTTTTTTCAGCGGTTTCTTCACCTGCAAGCACGAGTTTCACGCCGATGAACTGAATAAGCATAATGCCTAAATCAAAACCGAGTGTAACGGCCAGCATGGCAGGATTGCCGGATGCAAGAGAAAGAATGATACCGCCGATTAAAAAGACGATTGTTTCTAAAAAGAAAATGTTTTTCACGCTTAACACCTCATTTCGCTTCACATTATAGCATATCGAAATGAGTAGTCAATAAAAACAAAGAAAGTTTCTATCTTAAAATACTTATAATTGTTATAAATTGCAGGTATTTTTTAATAATTTATAAATCAAGCATAGCGGCCAGATAATAACGTGCTTTAAGCGCATATTCAAACGGATTGGCAATCTCCGGATTTTGCTCTGCTTCGACAATTAGCCAACCGCTGTAGTCAGTATCATTCAATGCCTGAAAGATTTTTTGAAAATTGATATATCCGTTGCCATCCCCCGGCACGGTAAAACAGTTATGTCTGATGGCCTGACGAAAACTGTAATTATTTTTTTGCGCTTCAATCATTTTCTCGGAATAAATATCCTTTAAATGAACATTGCCGATGCGTTTGCCGTATTTCTGAATAAACTGTACCGGGTCAATATTAGCAAGAATTAAATCGGCGGTATCCAAACAAAGATGTACATATCTTGCTTCTGTATGATTGAGCAGAAAAGAAATTTCTTCTTCCGTCTGCACGACTGTCCCTATATGGTGATGATAACACAATTTTAAATTGTGCTTATACGCCAATTTGCCCAGTTTATTCAATCCTTTGCAAAGATTTTGCCATTGTTTTTCCGAAAGTACCGGTTTTTGCAAAAACATGGAACTGTCGCCGCGAAACAGATTGTAACTCATCTCACAGACATTGATATACGCGGCATTTACGGATTGCAGCTGCAAAATTTCCGCTTTGAAAAGCTGCTCATTTTCCATATATGGTTTAGTTGCAAGATAAGCGTTAAACCATTTTCCGGCGATTTTTAAATTTCTCAGACCTGCATGATAATGTATTTTATCTATATTTTGCGGAAAAGTAATACCTATTTCCGTGCCGGAATAACCGGTTAATGCTATCTCGCTTAAAATCTGCTCAAAATTATTTGTAGAACCTAAAAACGGCATATCATCATTTGTCCAGTTTATCGGTGAAATGCCTATGAATATTTTACTGTGTTCAAACATGAGAAAACCTCTTTAAAATAATATATTGCCACCTGTTATGCTCTTGATTGCTAAAGCAGCGTATTTAATGAAATTAAATATCAAAGGACAGTGTATATAAAGCATTACACTGCTGATATATTTTGCCAGCATAACAAGTATTGTTATAAAAGATTGTTTAAGATTATAATATAGATATGAGAAATACTTGTCAAATTTATAATATTAAATTGCTGTAATAATCAGCATTTTGCCGAAAAACCGATAAAAACCGGCAGTCTAGTGAAGGGTGAAAGTATGGAAAAACGAGAAGCAGGTGTATTATGGAAAGAAAATATGTATTTCCGTTCAGCCGATTTATTTACAAAAGAAAATCTGCTCTATATTTTATGGGGCTCGGTTTATCTTGTGGATAAACCGTATGAAGTTAAACGCAATTACATGGATGCCTACATGCTGCAGTACATTTTAGAAGGAGAACTGCATTTTGAACTGCGCGGCAGAGAATTTACGGCAAAAACGAATGAACTCGTCATTTTAAACTGCAAGGAAAGCAATCACTACTGGGCCGATAAACCTGCCAAAGTAAAATGGTTTCATTTTAACGGCAAGACAGCGAAAAATATCATCGAGTATATTTATAAAAATAACGGCAGCGGCTACTTTTCCGGCACATATGCCAAAAAAGCGGAACCGTTCATAAATAATATATTTGAACTTTTACGCGATAAAAACAGCAGTGATTTTGAACTTTCGCATAATATTTACAGTATCTTATGCGAACTTGCCGCACCACCGCCTCTTAAAGTATCTCCGGCAGAAGACATTATAAAAAAAGCAGAAAAATATATGCGAGAAAATTATATGCAGCCGATATCCGTAAAGGAAGTAGCAGAATATACGGGGCTCAGTCTGTTTTATTTTACACGTCTGTTCAAAAAACTGATGCGTATATCGCCACATTTGTATTTGACCAATCTTCGGCTGGACAATGCTAAAAATCTTTTGACGCACACATACTACAGCGTTGAGGAAATAGCCGGCAAATCCGGTTTTCAGAGTTCATCGCATTTTATCCGCGCATTTAAAAAATCAACTTCGCTTACACCGAATAATTTCCGTAAATATTTTAGCGACAACAGTAAATACTAATCAATGCAGCTAATTGCCAATTAATATACTTTTTTTGCTTTCATAAAAGAGAGCAAAAAATGTGCATTAATTGGCAAAGTTATTTAATGACGAATAAAACGTTTCTTGATATTATGAATTTAACAAAAATTAAGAGATGGTTTTTATTCTGGGAGGAATTTTATTATGAAAAAAGTAAAAGTTGGTATTGCTGGTCTCGGTCGTTTAGGTAAAGAACATGCTAAAAATCTGGCATTTAAAATAGCCAATGCTGAACTCACTGCTGCCTGCTCTATTGTACCGGCAGAACTCGAATTTGCCAAAAATGAACTGGGTGTAACGGATGTTTATACCGATTACAATGAAATGCTCGCTAAAGCCGATATTGACGCTGTAGCAATCGTTACGACAAGCAGTCAGCACTGCTGGCAGATTGCAGCGGCTCTTGACGCCGGCAAACACGTATTTTCCGACAAACCGCTCGGCGTTACAATTGAAGAGTGCAAACTGGCGGAAGCTGCCGTAGAACGCCATCCGGAACTCACTTTCTTCTTAGGCTTCATGCGCCGTTTTGATCCTTCCTATGCTTACGCTATGGAAAAAATTAAAGCAGGCTTAATCGGTAAACCTTATATGGTAAAAGCTACCGGTATCGACCCGGAAGCACTTGTTCAGGGCGCAATCAAATTTGCACCTACTTCTGGCGGTATTTTCATCGATATGGCTATTCATGATATCGACCTCATGCGCTGGTTCTTAGGTTCTGACCCTGTGGAAGTATACGCAACGGGAGCAACATTCAAACATCCTGAATTTAAAGAATGCGGCGATGACGAAACAGGTGTTGCCATGTACAAATGCGCCAACGGTTCCATCGGTTTCGTACATGTAGGCCGTACTGCGCCATACGGTTACCATGTAGAAACAGAAGTTGTCGGCACAGAAGGTACTCTTCGCATCAGCCCTGTTCCAGAAAAGAATTTGTGCATGATTTATGATAAAAACGGTGCCGTTAAAGAATGCGTAAGCGGTTTTCCTGAAAGATTTGCTGATGCTTACCGCTTAGAAATGGAATATTTCATTGACTGCGTACAAAAAGGTGTTAAACCGGAAGTAACAGTTTATGACGGTACAAAATCCACACAAATTGCTTTTGCCACTACGGAAGCTTACAAAAAAGGCGGCATCTTAAAAATCGAATATTAATAAACATATTTTGTTTTTTATAAATTTAGAGAGAAGATATATGATAAAAAGGGCAATACTTCAAAAGGAGTATTGCCCTTTTCGTTTGGCAGAGGCAGTATTTATTTTCTTCTCAGTGTGTACATTTTAATATGATTTGTTTATATTTTTATAGTTTTCACTTATTTTTTTTTGGGCGGTATGTTATACTTTTAATAGTTAGAAAATAAAGAGGAGAGCGAATACTATGCGACAGGAAATTTATGAAAATTACATTAATATTTTAAAAGAACAGCTTGTTCCGGCCCTGGGCTGTACAGAGCCGATAGCCATCGCCTATGCCGGAGCTAAAGCACGCGAGATACTAGGTGAATTTCCGCAGAAAGTAGCCGTAAAATGCAGCGGAAACATGATTAAAAACGTAAAAGGCGTTACAGTACCGAATTCCGGTGATTTAAAAGGTATTGATACGGCGGCCCTTCTTGGAATTATCGGCGGCAAAGCCGATATGGAGCTGGAAGTTCTGGAAAGTGTCACGGATGAAGACAGAGCCTATCTGCGTGAACTTTTGCCAAAAAATATCTGCACCTGTGATTTAGTACCGGATACGGACAATCTGTATATTGACATTACAGTATGGGGCGAAAAACACAGTGCACAGGTAATAATTTCCACATATCATACGAATATCGTTAAAATCGTCAAAGACGACACAGTAATTCTTGATAAGGAAAACCAAATCAACCATCTGGAAAATACGCCGCCTGCGGATAAAGCTCTGCTGAACGTAAAAGATATCATCGAATTTGCCGATACGGTAAATCTAGAAGATATTAAGCCGATTTTGGAAAGACAGATAAAATGCAATATGGCAATAGCTAAAGAAGGTATGAAGAATAATTACGAAGCCAACGTAGGACGCAATCTGCTCGCACTGTACGGCGACAGTCTGCCGATAAGAGCAAGAGCCATGGCCGCGGCAGCTTCAGAAGCGCGAATGAGCGGCTGTTCACTTCCTGTTGTCATCAATTCAGGCAGCGGTAATCAGGGAATAACGACCTGCGTTCCGCTTGTAATATATGCACAGCATTACAATATTCCGGAGGAAAAAATGTATCGCGCTCTGGCACTTAGCAATCTTCTGGCAATTCATCAGAAGAAATACATCGGCAACCTGTCTGCTTTCTGCGGTGCTGTAAGTGCTTCATATGCCTGCGGCACGGCTATAACATATATGCTTGGCGGAAACTATGCGCAAATTTCTTCTACTATAATCAATACATTGGGTAATACATGTGGTATAATATGTGACGGTGCCAAACCTTCCTGCGCAGCTAAGATATCCTCCTCGCTCGATGCGGCACTTTTAGCACATACTATGAGTATGAAAGGCGAAGGCTTCCAAGCGGGCGAAGGTCTTGTTAAAGACGACCTGGAAAAAACAATCCGTGCTGTAGGTCATATCGGTAAGGTCGGCATGAAATCAACGGACGTTGAAGTTTTAAATATAATGATAGATAAAGTCTGTCCGTGATAAATTTTTCACAATAAAGAGGTTTTTTCAGTGGCTAGATTAATCGACAAAGGTACAAAAGAGTATAAACTGGCTCTTGTCATGATGTTTTTCGGCAGTTTGGCGGCATTCGGAGCGGAATACTGTCTGCAGCCGGTTATCCCGATTTTGGCAGCGGATTTTAATCTGTCGCCGACAACGGCAAGCCTGTCAATGTCGTTCGGGACAATCGGAATGGCATTTTCCATGCTGCTGATTGCCAGTATATCCAAATATCTGGAACGCAAAAAAGTTATGGTAATAGCTCTCGGTGTATCGGCGTTGATTATTCTGGCCATTTCCGTTATGCAGCAGTTTACGCTTATACTGCTTTTGCGCTTTGTACAGGGAATACTGCTGGCAGGTTTTCCGTCACTGGCCGTTGCCTATATCAATGAAGAATTCAATCCGAAAATTATAGGCACAGCTATCGGCGTTTACGTGGCGGCAACACCGCTCGGCGGTCTGGTCGGCAGAATACTGACAAGTACACTCACGGATTTTGCTTCCTGGCGCGTCGGTCTGATGATTTGCGGTATATTGTATTTATTGAGTGCCGTCATGATGTGGTTTTTCCTGCCGCCGTCCTTAAACAAAAAAATCGAACACGGCAGAATTCATATTGCATGGCGGGATTTTTTAGCTCTGCTAAAAAACAAGAAGGTAATTATGATTTACTGCATCGCTTTTTGTGTAATGGGATGTTTCGTATGTACGTATAATTTTATTTCATATGTTTTAATGAATGAACCGTACAACTTGAGTCAAACATTAATCGGTTTTATTTTCGTAATTTATCTGGTCGGCTCCATAAGTTCCGCCGTCATGGGAACGTTATCCGATCATTACGGACACGGTATCATAATTATGATTTCCATGGTTATTCAGCTTGCAGGCATCATAATCACCGGTTTTTCCCCGCTTATCGTAAAAATCCTCGGTCTCGCCGTTTTCACTTACGGATTTTTCGGTGTTCATTCCAATGCCTGCGCCTGGGCGCCACAAAGCTGCCAAAACGATAAAGCACAGGTATCGGCGATGTACATGCTGTTTTATTATATAGGAGCAAGTGCTTTCGGCACTATCGGCGGTATTTTCCTCAGTGATTACGGCTGGAACGGCATTGTCGTATTTGAAAGCATTATTTTAATTGTAGCTTTCATCATTTCTGTAGTATTATATTATATGGGGAAAAATAAAGAAATTATAAACTAGGATGTGTTCAATTTGGCTCGTAGACAAGATTATATTGCCTTTGTGGACCGTGAGCCGTCTGTAATATTTTTCGACATGGAAATGACCGGCGGAAATACCAGATACGATGAAATCCTGCAATTCAGCATTATTGATTTGTATAAAGGCGTCGTATTCAACGAATATATCAAACCGCGAAAATGCAAATCATGGAAAGACACAGAAAATATCCACCATATAACACCGCAAATGGTGGAAAACTGTTTTACAATAAGCGCTTTTCGCAATGAAATCAAAAATATTTTCAAAAGAGCAGACATGGTCGTAGGTTACGGTATAGAAAACGATTTAAAGTTCATGCAAAAAGACCGCATCTATGTCGGCAAACAAACGGTACTTTACGATTTGCAAAAATCCTTTGCCAGAATTTACAGCAACAGTAATAATATGCCCAGCCTGAAATCATGTGCAAATTACTGCCGCTGCCCTGATTTCGGTGAAATTCACAACAGTCTGACCGATGTATATATTACAGTATACTGTTTTATCACCATGTGTTTCAAATATAAGAGTTCCACCTTGCTTCAAACTCTTGAAACAAAATGAAACT
>OGYT01001018.1_pt1 | contig 20117 bp, 16 predicted proteins | sample 1576631 | NCBI WGS metagenome assembly OGYT01 (sample SAMEA3541588, study PRJEB24748) | human gut metagenome | biome: human gut; feature: human-associated habitat; material: faeces | place: China | collected 2012
TAGACCTGCACACTCAACTCCGCATCCTACGTGATTAGTACAGTTATTTACGAAAGGATGTACTGGTCTGGGATAAGGTTTTTGTTATTCCTTTACTAAAGCTGCCATGTCTTTCGGGAGTGGAGCTGTAAAGCTTAAAGGTGTTTTTGTCAGTGGATGGATAAATTCCAGTCCATAAGAGTGGAGTGGCTGGCGGCTGATATAGCGGTAGTCCGGATTATAGAGAAAATCACCGGGAAGAGGATGACCGATATAGCCCATATGGACCCGTATCTGATGAGTCCGGCCGGTATCCAGTTTCAGACTGATATAAGAAAGATCCTTTTCTTCATCATAGGAGAGAAGACGGTAATGGGTTCTGGCTGTCTCACCATTTTCAAAGTCAATACGGCGCAGGACAGTAGAGTCTTCTGCTCGTCCTATTGGGGCATCAATGATGCCCTCTTTTTCTGTCTTTCCACAGACAATAGCACGGTATTGTCTGTGGATCTGCCTGTGGAGCATCTGGTCAGATAAGATACAGCCTGCAAGAAGATGCTTGGCAATGACTAAAAGACCGGTGGTATCCCGGTCTAAGCGGTTAATGGCCCGGTAGACCAGAGTCTGGCCTTTGCTCTGGTAATACCAGGCAACGGCGTTTGCTAATGTGTGGTCAAAATGGCCTTGGGAAGGGTGGATAGGCACACCGGCATCTTTATTTATCACTAAAATATCCTCATCCTCATAGATGATATTTAAAGGAAGCCTAACAGGAACAATGTTCTGGGAGTTTTCCTCTTCTAATGCAGCGGTCAGTATTTCACCTGCCTGCAGACGGTGGATGGTATAAGCAAGCTTCCCGCCGATAGTAAGGCCGGTGGGAGAATTTCTCAGTTTAACTACCAGACGGTGGGAATAGCCTTTGCTCCTTAAAAACTGTTCTATGGTCTTTCCCTGGTCTTCTTCGGTGATCTTGTATTGTAATGTCTTTTTTATCATGTATATTTAAAGTTCCTCTCCAGATCCGTTTTTTGCAGATCCTGTTTTAAAGGTTTTCTTTTTGCTTGCAGCATGGTCTACGATGGCATCTTTTTGCAGAAAACTGGCACGTTTGATGCTGTCGATGCCAAAACGGTTGCGGATAGAATCTACAGTTTTTTCAAATTCCTTTTTCTTTCTGGCGTGAGGCTCTTCAAACAGGCTCATCTGGCAGAAGCTGTCATCAGATATTTTTCCCACACGCAGTCCCATAAGCCGCAGGGGAGTCATATCCCAGGCTTCTTTTAAAAGTCTGCAGGCACATTCAAAAAGCTGTGATGTAGAATCTGTAGGTTCATTTAAGGTCATCTGATGGGACTGGTTTTTAAAGGACCAGTCCCGAAGTTCCACACATACACTGCTGCAGAGTACATGGTCTGCCCGCAGTCTGGCACCCACGGTCTCGCACAGGGAGAGGAGTACCTGACAGCCTGTTTCATAATCGGAAATATCCCTGGATAAGGTAATGCTGTTTCCGTATCCTTTATTAACAGGCTCTTTTTCTGCTACAGGGTCATTGTCAATGCCGTTGGCATATTGGTGGATCATCACTGCGTATTTTTCACCCAGATGTATTTTTAACAGATTTAAGTCCCAGCGAGCCAGCTGGCCAATGGTGCGAATACCCAGGTTTTCCAGCTTTTTCTGGGCAGACTGTCCTACGCAGAATAAGTCACGGATGGGCAGAGGCCACATTTTTTCTGCTATCTCATTAGGAAAAAGTGTATGGCATTTGTCCGGCTTTTCAAAATCAGAGGCCATTTTTGCCAAAAGCTTGTTTGAAGAAATACCAATATTAACAGTAAAGCCAAGCTGGTCCCGGATCCGGTTCCGTATTATATTGGCAGTGCTTAAAGGAGGACCGAACAGGTGAATGGTATCTGTCATATCCAGAAAAGTCTCGTCGATACTAAATTTTTCATGGTCCGGCGTGTATTCCTCTAAAAGAGTCATCATTTTTCTGGAACACTGGATATAGAAATCAAAACGAGAAGGTACGATCACCAGATCAGGACATTTTCGTAACGCTTGGGAGATAGGTTCCCCGGTGGTAACCCCCTGTTTCTTTGCCAGAGTGGATTTTGCCAGAATGATACCGTGACGGGTGCTTGAATCACCGCCTACTGCACAGGCAATGGTGCGCAGATCTGTATCCTGGGGACTTTTCTCAAGGCGGTATACAGATTCCCAGCTTAAAAAAGCAGAATTTACATCAATATGAAAAATAACGCGCTGTTTCGGTATATTCATAGTGCTCTCCTGAAAAATGAATGTGCTCCTGAAAGGGAGAATACATGTTCTGTAAAAATCATAACACAGGCAGCAGATATAGTCAATTTCAGCATATCTGTAAATCAGATGGAATAGGATAAGAAAAAGAACCCTTTGGGGAGAAGCCCTTAAGGTGAATGAGAAAAGAAATGCTTTAAACAGAGGGATGCGGTGGAAATTCCGTTGTTTGGTCCTGGTTTTTGTACTTGTTTATTTGTTCCTTTTTTGTGATCTGCAAAGTCTGGCAGAGGAAAAAGACGGACTGAAGCTTTATTCCCAGTCCGCTGTTTTGATGGATGGGTACAGCGGCCGCGTTCTTTATGGAAAAAATGAAAAACAGGTGCGGCCCATGGCAAGCACCACTAAGATCATGACCTGTATCCTGGCACTGGAAATGGGAGATTTAGACGATCTGGTCACAGCTTCTTCTTGTGCAGCTTCCCAGCCAAAGGTACATATGGGAGTGAAAAAGGGAGAGAAATATCTGTTAAAAGATCTGCTTTACGGTCTGATGCTGGAATCTTATAATGATGCAGCAGTAATGATCGCAGAGCATATTGGAGGGACAGGAAAAGATTTTGCCAGGCTGATGAATAAAAAGGCAGAAGATTTAGGCTGCAGGGATACCTGGTTTATCACACCAAATGGTCTGGATGCAAAAGAAACGGATGAAACAGGAAAAGAACGGATCCATTCTACTACTGCAGAGGACTTGGCAAGGATAATGGTATATTGTATACAACAATCCCCGAAGAAGGAAGAATTTTTAAAAATAACCCAGACCCAGGATCGCACCTTTTATGATTCGGAAAATAAACATCAGATCCAGTGCAGGAACCACAATGCTTTTTTAACTATGATGGATGGGGCGCTGACAGGAAAGACCGGTTTTACAGGGGGAGCCGGTTATTCTTATGTAGGAGCGTTAAAAAAAGATGGTAAATTATTTGTTATTGCCTTATTAGGCTGTAGCTGGCCGCCTTATAAGACACGAAAATGGTCAGATGCAGGAATCCTGTTTTCTTATGGACTGAAAAATTACAATAAAACAGATCTGTATAAGCATCTGGGAAAAACAGAGCCAGTGCCTGTGAAGGTAGAAGGCGGCATCTGCTGGGGAGAAGAAGAAAAAAGCTTTGTTTTAGCAAAAGAAAGGGAAATAGAACTTTCGCAAATAGAGCTTTCTGCCCTGATAAAAGAGGGTGAGAAAACCAGAAAGAAAGTAATCCTTCCCCGGAAGTTAGATGCTCCTGTAAGAGAGGGAGAGAAGATTGGACGGGTACAATATTATATAGAAGATATGCTTATGGGAGAACTTTCATTATATAGTGACAGGTCAGTAAAAAAAATGGATATTTTGACAGCTTGGGGTCATGTTTTATCTCTGTGGAGGATTTAAAAGAAAGATTTCTGCCTGGTAAGTGTTAAAGTTTTCTTACGAATTAGTTTGATTTGTGTGAACATTTTTTGTTGCAGTTGACATGAGGCGGCAATTATCATTATAATGATACCGAGTGTTCAAAGGTGAAATGTCTGGGATAGGATTGTTTGAAAGAGGACTTTTAAACTTTTTAAGTGGGAACACATATCATTGAATCAGAGAATTCAGGAGATAATACAGCAGATGAAGGGAAAAATATACAAAAAAGGCCTTGCAGTTCTGTTAGGCCTGACATTGGCTGCAAATGTTCCATTAAGCAGACCATTGCCATTTCATATGTTAGATTCCTATGCTTATACGGGGACGGCTACTGTAAAGGCGTCCTCTTTAAACGTAAGAAGTGATGCAGGAACCGGCTACAGTGCAGTTGCCCGTCTGGCAGCAGGTGCCAGCGTACGCATTACAGGAGAGAAGACAGGAACAGACGGAAAGACCTGGTACCAGATCCAGTACACGGGAAGCAGCGGACAAACCGGCACAGGCTATGTTTCTTCTTCCTACATACGCATCCCGGTTTCGTATTCCGCAGATGCAAATTTTGAAGCTTATCTGACTTCCCAGGGATTTCCGGAAAGCTATAAAGATGGTTTAAGGCAGCTTCATGCCCAGTATCCAAACTGGGTATTCAGGGCAAAGAATACAGGGATTGACTGGAATACAGCTGTTGAAAATGAGTCAGTTCTTGGCCGTAATCTGGTGGCAACAGGAAGTATTTCTTCCTGGAAATCTGTAGAAAGCGGCGCTTATAACTGGGATAACAGCAGCTGGACCGGTTTTGACGGAAGCAACTGGGTGGCAGCATCCCAGGATATCATCCGTTATTATATGGATCCGCGAAACTTTTTAGATGATACCTATGTGTTCCAGTTCCTGTCCCATGAATACGATGGAAACAGCCAGACAAAAGAGGGACTTACAGGAATGGTTGCCGGTTCCTTCCTTTCAGGGACCACAGATTCCACAGGAACCGGAGGCAGTTCTTCTTCCGGCAGTTCTTCCGGTCCGAGAGGCAGTTCTTCTTCCGGCAGTTCTTCCGGTCCGGGAGGCAGTTCATCGGCCAATTCATCGGGCAGTTCATCTGGAAGTGTTTCAAAAGAAGGCCCTGGGGGAAGAAAAAACATGACAGACGATTCCAACCATGGTCCGGGTGTATCAGGCGGCGCAGCTGTAAGCACGCAGGCACCGGGAAGCAGCAGTACCACAGAGAGCAGCAGTACAGGAAACGGAAATGTTAGTCTGGAATCGCCACATGCTTCTATTACACCAAAGGAGCATAATCTGGTAACTTCTAATGTGAGCCTGGTAGCTCCGGGACAGTCCGATGGAAGCAGTACAGATAACAGTACCAGTATCTCCCAGCCTGGAAATGTGTCTTCCCAGCCGGGAACGGCTGCAGATACCACAACAGGTACTTCGGATCAGACCGGATCTTCTGTATCTGTTTCCACAAGTAAATCCTATGTGGATATTTTAATGGATGCAGCTACGAAATCTAGTGTGAGCCCTTATGTTTTAGCTGCCATGATCCTTCAGGAGCAGGGCGTAAACGGTGGAACACCTCTGATCTCAGGAAATTATTCCGGATATTCCGGTTATTACAACTTCTTTAACGTAGAAGCATATCAGTCCGGTTCTATGTCAGCTACCCAGATGGGACTCCGGTATGCAAGCCAGTCCGGTAGTTATGGAAGACCATGGAATACGGTGGAAAAATCCATTTTAGGCGGCGCCCAGAATTATGGCGATAATTATGTAAAAGCAGGACAGAATACATTCTATTTAAAGAAGTTTAATGTACAAGGCTCGAATCCATATAAACACCAGTATATGAGCAATGTGCAGGGCGCAGCTTCTGAGGCAGAGCGTCTTTCTAAGGCATACAGTTCCTTAAAGAACTCTGCATTGGAATTTTATATACCGGTATTTAACAATATGCCGGAGCAGGCATGTGCTGCACCTACAGGAAACGGAAGCCCGAATAATAAGCTTTCTGGCTTAAATGCAGATGGATTCAGCCTGACACCTTCCTTTGGAAAGGATACATTAAGCTACAATCTGATCGTAGATACCTCAGTTACAAGTATCCAGATCAGTGCATCTACTGCAGATGGCAATGCTTCTGTTGCAGGTACTGGAAATATAGAACTTACCGGCAATTCAAGTGATATTGCAGTAACCGTTACAGCGCAGAATGGCAGTACAAGGACTTACACCATACATGTAGTGCGTCAGGCTGGCGGAGCAACCCCTTCCGGCCAGAATACCACTGCATCACCGGCAGGTTCTGGCAGCTCTTCCAGTTCACCTGGAAATACAGGAGGACATGGAGAAACGGGAAATGGCAATACTCCCGGCGGAAGCAATGTTACCATTGTAAACGTGCAGTAATGAGACCGAAATAGTTTAGGAAAGCAGGAATGAACATGACATTAAAACAGATCAGACAGTGGGCAGCGGCAGTTGCTGCCATCTGTCTTATAAACGTATTTTTGCCATTTTATGGGATAACTGCCTATGCAGCGACAGCAAGGATCGCATTTTCAGATCCAACCGCTTCTGTAGGCAGTGAGATCAATGTAAAAATGAAGATCACCAGCAGTGATAATCTTTCTACAGCAGATATCATGCTGGCATATGATGCAAACAGTCTTGAATTTATAGAAGGTACTAATGCAGAAGGCGGAAACGGGGCAGTCCGTGTCCATGGTGACGGCGGTGCCGGAAATACAACGACCCTTGCTTATGACCTGAAATTTAAGGCATCAGCAGCAGGTACCAGCAAGATCACGGTTACAAGCCAGGAGATCTATGATTCTTCTTCCAAGATCGTAACAGTTGAGAAGCAGGGAGAATCCCAGGTAACGGTCAGCGCACTGGCAAGTGCTTCCAAGGATGCAACCTTAAAGTCCCTGCAGGTATCACCGGGAAGCCTGACACCGGAGTTTTCTTCTGATGTAGATTCCTATGCAGTGACAGTAGGAACAGACGTAGATAAACTGATCATCAGCGCGGATACTACAGACGAAGGTGCTTCTAAGGTAGTAAGCGGCAATGAAAACCTGCAGATGGGTGAAAACAGGGTGACTTTAAAGGTTACTGCCCAGGATGGGGAAACTACCAGGGAATATGTGATCGTTGTTACCAAACAGGAAGGCGGTCCAAATGAGGGTACACAGAATGTGGATGGAGAAGGAAGCTTTGAACAGTTCCAGATGACTGTATCCAGGCGCAGCTTTACTGTAATGGAACCAGATGCTTCTGTACAGATACCGGAAGGACTGACAGAAACAAAGATCACCATTGATGGACATGCTGTTAAAGGCTGGGTATGGGGCAATGAGACAGAGCATCAGTATTGTGTCATTTATGCTATGAATGAAGCCGGTGAGAAGAACTTCTACCGCTATGACTTAAATAACAATGAGCGTACCATCCAGCGTTACTTTGAAGATCCAAATGCACAGGGAGCAGTAAGTGAAGATGTTTATACACAGCTGGCAGACCAATATGATTCCCTGAGAAAGGATTACAGCCTGTTCAGGACGCTGCTGATCGCGGCTATTGTTGTAGCTCTTATCTTTATGGTGCTTCTGGTGGTATCTGTTGCAGGCAAGAAGCAGAAAACAGAAAAAAGAAATACATCCCGTTCTGGAAAGAAGTCTGTAAAAGAGAATGATGAAGCGAAAGAAGAGCTTTATGAAGACGAAGCAGAAGAGCAGGAAGATGACCTGATAGATGAGGATGATGACGATATAGAAGAATATGAGGATCTTGATCTTGAAGATTTAGACGAGTCTGAGGACGGATCTGAAGCTGCAGACGAGGAAGAACCAGAAGCTGTACAGGAAGAGCCGGAAACTGCAGAACCAGAAGAGACAGAAGCTGTATCAGATGAAGAAGCAAAGGATGACATCGAAGAAATAGAGTTTGAAGATCTGGATGAGGAAGCAGATGTGGATGAAAATGGCGAAATGGACGATAATGTAGTATATGAGGAGCCGGCAGTACCAGAAGAGACCTCAGAGGACAAAGACAAAGACGATGACTTTGAGATATTTGACCTTTAAAATAACCTGAAAATGAGACTTACAATGTGCAGAAAGGAAGAAGAGCTATGTATTGTGTAAAGAAAGTGAAAGAAGATTTATTCTGGGTAGGAGGTACAGACAGACGTCTGGCCCTGTTTGAGAATGCTTATCCGATTCCAAGAGGTGTTTCCTATAATGCCTATGTGCTGTTAGACGAAAAGACCGTTCTTTTTGATACTGTAGACTGGGCAGTAGCAGGACAGCTGTATGAGAATCTGGCAAAGGTATTAGGAGACCGCTCTCTGGACTATATCGTAGTAGACCATATGGAACCAGACCATACAGCAACTTTAGGCCAGGTTGCAGAAAAGTATCCAGAAGCAAAGATAGTATGCAATGCAAAGACTGTGGGCATCATCAAACAGTTCTTTGATTTTGATATTGATTCCAGGGCAGTGATCGTAAAAGAAGGAGATACATTAAGTACAGGAAAGCATAACCTTACTTTTGTAATGGCGCCTATGGTCCACTGGCCAGAGGTTATGGTTACTTATGATACCACAGATAAGACATTATTTTCCGCAGATGCTTTTGGCACCTTTGGCGCTATGAACGGCAACCTGTTTGCAGACGAAGTGAATTTTGAACGTGACTGGTTAGATGATGCGAGAAGATATTATACTAATATCGTAGGCAAGTACGGCGCTTCTGTACAGACTCTCCTGAAGAAAGCAGCAGGTCTGGAAATTGCAACCATCTGCCCGCTTCACGGACCAGTATGGCGTGAGAACATCAGCTGGTACGTAAATAAATATCTTACCTGGAGCAGCTACGTACCAGAAGAAAAGTCAGTTATGATCGCATATGGTTCTATTTATGGAAATACAGAAAATGCAGCCAATATCCTGGCATGCAAGCTGGCTGACAAGGGAGTAAAAAACATTGCTGTTTATGATGTATCAGCAACTCATCCATCCCAGATCGTAAGTGAATCCTTCCGCTGCAGCCATCTGGTATTTGCAGCAGCTACCTATAACGGCGGGATCTTTACTAATATGGAACATGTTTTAAATGATTTAAAGGCACATGGACTGCAGAACCGTACCGTAGCAGTAATTGAAAATGGTACCTGGGGTGTTGTAGCAGGAAAGCAGATGAAAGAGATACTTTCCGGAATGAAGAACATGAATATTTTAGAGCAGACTGTCACTGTAAAATCTGCTTTAAAGGATGAACAGGATCCACAGTTAGAAGCACTGGCAGATGCCATCGCAGCTTCTTTATGATCCTGAATGATCATATGATCCACAAAAAAGAGCCGTTCATGGCTCTTTTTGCGTTGCAGTGCATCAGAAAGGGGCTATAGGGAGAAAGTGTTGGATATGAAGAAATTTGGCTGTGTCCTGCTTAAAGGGGGCAGATCCAGCCGCATGGGCGGCAATGACAAAGCAGAGCTTCTTTACAGGGGAATAAGTTTTAAAGAGAGGATCAGGAAAGAACTGGAGCAGTCAGATCTGCCCCTTTTTTTGTCAGAGGCCCAAAAAAGCGGGGATCCCCAGGTAATACCAGATCTGATCCCTGATGCAGGGCCATTAGGGGGGATTTATTCTTGTCTGAAACAGACGGGGATGGCAGGTCTGTTTTTTGTTTCCTGTGATATGCCATTATTTCATTTTTATCTTGGGAAACGGGCATTGGAAGAAGCAGAAAAGAATATAGATGTGGATGCGGTGATCTGGAAAACAAGGGATGGCAGGATCCATCCTGTGTGCGGCTGGTATTCATCGGGGTGTATACCTGTCCTTGAAAAGCAGCTTCTGGAAAAAAATGGAAGAGTAAGGGATCTGTTAGGAAAACTGCGGGTAAAGATCCTGGAAACAGAAAAGGAACATGTACCCGATACATGGTTTACCAATGTAAACACACCTATGGCTTTAAGTGAACTTGCAGATAAAAGACCACCTGTATTTGCAGTCAGCGGAAAGAAAAATACAGGAAAAACTACATTGACCCAAACACTGGTAAGGGAATTGTCCCACCGGGGGCTGGCGGTGGCAGTGATCAAACACGATGGCCATGATTTTATCCCGGATGTGCCGGGAACGGACAGTTACCGTCACAAAGCGGCTGGGGCTTATGGAACAGTGGTGTATTCAGAAAAACGGTTCTGCCTTGTAAAAGAGGAAACAGGGCATCAGGCAGCAGACTTTTTTGGGTATTTTAATGATGCAGACCTTATTCTTCTTGAAGGGATGAAAGATTCTGCTTATCCTAAAATTGAAGTCATGCGCCGGGAGGTATCTAAAAGAAGTGTGTGCAAAAAAGAGACTGTAAAGGCCTATGTAACAGACTTTTTACCGGGAGAAATACCGGGATTTGAAAAAGAAAGTCTTGCAGACTGCCCGGTATATGATTTTAATGATCTGGATATGATTCTGGAGACTGTTCTGGCCCTTCCAAAAAATAGCTTTTTACTTATGTTTTGACGGACGATATGGGGATATGGTACAATAAAGACAGAAAATAGGGTATTACAGAAAAACGAAGGGGGTATTTTATGCCAGTTGCATATAGTACAGGAAATGAAGAATATCATTTAAAGATACGTCCGGGAGATGTAGGCCGCTATGTGATCCTGCCGGGAGATCCGGGAAGATGTGAAAAGATCGCAAAATATCTGGATCATCCCCGTTTTGTTGTTTCCAACCGGGAATATACCATTTATACAGGGGAACTGGAAGGAGAAATGGTAAGTGTGTGCAGTACCGGCATTGGCGGCCCTTCAGCAGCTATTGCCATGGAAGAGCTGATCCACTGTGGTGCAGAGTGTTTTGTGCGTACAGGAACCTGCGGAGGCATGGGAAAGGACGTATTAGGCGGTGATCTGGTCATTGCAAACGGGGCTATCCGCATGGAAGGAACAGGACTCCAGTATGCTCCTATTGAGTTTCCGGCAGTAGCAGACACAGGTGTGATAAATGCCCTCTGTGAAGCAGCAAGGGCAGATGGCTGTAAGTACCATGTAGGTGTAGTCCATTGCAAAGACTCATTTTATGGACAGCTGGATCCGGACAGTATGCCTGTAAAAGATGAACTGAAAAGCAAATGGGATGCCTGGTGTGCCTGCGGCGCTCTTGCCAGTGAAATGGAATCGGCTACATTGTATATTGTGGCAGCAGTGCGCAAAGTCCGTATTGGAACTGTGCTTTTAGTTCTGGGAAATCAGACCAGACGGGCTTTAGGACTGGAAGATATTCAGTGCCATGATACAGAGCAGTCTGTGAAAGTAGCTGTAGATGCCATTGCAAGGCTGATAAAGAAGGATAAGAAAGAGGAAAAATAATATGGCAAAGTATATAATGGCACTGGACGCGGGGACGACCAGCAACCGCTGTATCCTCTTTAATGAAAAAGGTGAAATGTGCAGTGCGGCACAAAGGGAATTTACCCAGTATTTTCCAAAACCAGGCTGGGTGGAACATGACGCAGATGAGATCTGGGCCAGCATGCTGGGAGTTGCAGTAGAGGCAATGAACAAGATCAGTGCTGTGGCGGCAGATATTACAGCTATCGGGATCACAAATCAGCGGGAAACTACCATTGTCTGGGATAAGAATACGGGAGAACCTGTTTATCACGCTATTGTATGGCAGTGCCGCAGAACATCAGAGTATTGTGACACTTTAAAAGAAAAAGGCCTGACAGATATATTCAGGAAAAAGACAGGTCTTGTGATCGATGCTTATTTTTCCGGAACAAAGGTAAAATGGATCCTTGATAATGTGCCGGGAGCAAGAGAAAAAGCTGAAAACGGGGAATTATTATTTGGTACGGTGGAAACGTGGCTGATCTGGAAACTTACCAGAGGCAGAGTCCATGTAACAGATTACTCCAATGCATCCCGGACCATGCTTTTTAATATTAACACACTGCAGTGGGATGATGAGATCCTGGCAGAACTGGATATTCCAAAATGTATCCTTCCGAAGCCGAAGCCATCCAGCTGTGTGTACGGTGAAACAGATTCTTCTTATCTTGGTGGGCCCATTCCCATTGCAGGTGCTGCAGGTGATCAGCAGTCAGCATTATTCGGACAGACCTGTTTTAAACCGGGGGAGGCGAAAAATACATATGGAACCGGCTGCTTTCTGCTGATGAATACAGGAGAGAAGCCTATTTTTTCAGAAAACGGCCTTGTGACTACGATTGCCTGGGGAATGGATGGAAAGGTCAATTATGCGCTGGAAGGCTCTATTTTCGTTGCAGGGGCTGCCATCCAGTGGCTCAGGGATGAGCTAAAGCTGATCGATTCAGCTCCGGATTCGGAATATATGGCTAAAAAGGTAGAAAATACCAATGGCTGCTATGTTGTACCTGCGTTTACAGGATTGGGGGCGCCTCACTGGGATCAGTACGCCAGGGGGACTATTGTTGGAATCACCCGTGGTGTTAATAAATACCATATCATCCGCGCCACGTTGGAATCCATTGCATATCAGGTAAACGATGTCCTGGAAGCAATGAAAGCAGATTCGGGGATCAAACTTGCAGCTTTAAAGGTAGATGGCGGCGCAAGCGCCAATGATTTTCTGATGCAGACACAGGCAGATATTATCAATGCTCCGGTGAACCGCCCGGAATGTGTGGAGACAACCGCTATGGGTGCAGCTTATCTTGCAGGTCTGGCAGTTGGTTACTGGGGCAGCAGGGAAGAAGTGATCCAAAACTGGGCGATCGATAAGATATTTAAGCCTCAGATTGGGGATGAAGAAAGAGAAAAGCGGATCCGCGGCTGGAATAAGGCTGTGAAATATGCTTATGGCTGGGCAAAAGAAGAGGAAATATAAAAGCTCTTGACGGAGAGAAGAAATGCTGTTATATTATCAGTAGAACAGATGTAACTTAAAAGATAAAAAGAACATGGGGCTGCCGCAAACAAGGTTTTATTGTAGCGGCAGCCCCTGAAAGTTGGGGTGTTTATGGTACTAAAAATTGATTTTAACAGTGATGAAGCCATTTATATCCAGCTTCGAAACCAGATCATTATGGGAATAGCAACGGATATGATACGGGAAGGAGATACACTTCCCTCTGTACGGCAGATGGCAGACCATATCGGCATCAACATGCATACAGTAAATAAGGCATATTCCGTTCTCCGCCAGGAAGGTTTTGTAAAACTGGACCGGAGAAGAGGTGCAGTAGTTTCTCTGGATATAGATAAGATCCAGGCTATTGAGGAGATGCGCCAGAATCTGGATGTAGTGCTGGCCTGTGGTATCTGCCGCGATGTTTCAAGAGACGAGGCGCATCAGCTGGTTGACGAGATCTACGACAGATATACCAAGCGTGATATAGAAACCCGGGAGGATTAATATGTTATGTGAAAAATGTAAGGTTCGGGAAGCAAATATTAAATATACTGAGATCATTAATGGAGTGAAAACAGAGCATAATCTCTGTTCCCACTGTGCAAAAGAAATGGATTTTGGACAGTATACAGCTTTGCTGGACGGGGAATTTCCTTTAGGAAAGCTTTTGTCCGGACTTCTGGGATTGGAGGAAGATGAAGAGGAAACCGATGAACGTTTCCGGGTGGTTTGTCCTACCTGCGGTACCAGTTTTGATGATTTTGTCCAGAACAGTCGTTTCGGCTGTCCGGACTGCTATGGTGTGTTTGATCTGTTTATCAGCGATAAGATCAAACAGCTTCAGGGAAGCGAGAGCCATCGTGGCAAGATGCCTAAGATCATGGCAGGAAAAGAAAAAAGTGCTGCTGGAAACAGGAAAGAAGTGCCTCAGGATGTTTTGCTGGAAGCAGGAGAAAAAACGGTAAAGGATATGGATACAGCCAGACCGGACTGGTGGAAAGAGGCTGCAGACCTTGAAAAACAGCTGAAAGAAGCCCTGAAAACAGAAGATTATGAAATGGCAGCTGTATGCAGAGATAAGATCAGGGCATTAAAAGCAGGAAAGGACGGTCAGGTACATGAGTAAATGGTATGAAGCTATATCAGAAGAGCCGTCCAATATCATATACAGCAGGATCCGTCTTGCCAGAAACTGGAATGAATATGTATTTCCCTCCCGTCTGGATGAGGCTGGAAGCAGGGAACTGGTAGATGGCCTGCGGGACGGTTTAAAGGATATAGGAGAAAAGACAGGAACGCCTCTTTTTTACCGGCCTTTAGAGACTATGGCACAGGCAGAAAAGAAGGCTTTGCGGGAACGCCGGATCTTAAACCGCTGCGCAGTGGAAAAGACCTGTGCCCAGGGCCTGTATCTGTCAGAAGATGAGTCGGAAAGCATATTATTGGGGGCAGATGACCATATCCGCCTGCAGCTTCTGTCTTCCGGGTTCTGTCTGGAAAAGCTGTGGCAGAAGGCAGATGGGATAGATGATGCCATCAATGAGCATTTTCCTTATGCTTATGATGAAAAATATGGTTATCTGACTACATTTCCCACCAATATGGGAACGGGACTTAAGGCATGTGCTGTAGTCCATCTGCCTATGCTGTCCCAGTTGAAGAAATTCCAGAGCATAGTAGCGGATATGGGAAGACTGGGAACCTCTATAAGGGGGATTTTTGGAGAAGGCAGTGAAAATGCCGGAAACATGTATGAGCTGTCAAACCAGAGAACCTTAGGTCTTTCCGAAAAAGAGATCATTGAGCTGGTAAATAAAGCGGCAGTCCAGTTAAATGCCCAGGAATTTAAGGTAAGAAAGGCGGCTTTAAATGCCAGAAGGCTGGAACGGGAAGATGAAACCTATAAATCCTACGGAGTTTTAAAATATGCCCGGAAAATGGCAGAAAAAGATGCCAGAGTCTTTATCGGACAGTTGATCGCAGGAGAAACAGATGGTCTTATTGCTTTTGAAAAGGAGAACAGCCTATACAGCCTTTTAGTGGGCATAAAACCGGCTAATTTAAATCTGTGGGCCAGCAGGCCGTTAGATAAAGATGAGACGGACTGTGTAAGAGCAGCTTATATCAGGGAATATCTTCCGCAGATATGCAGCTGGTCTTAAGGGTTGACAGACATAAAGGAGGACAACAATGGAACGATATACACCACAGGCGAAGGAGGCCTTAAGCCTGGCAGTGGAAATGGCAGAAAGCTTAAACCATGGCTACGTGGGAACAGAACATCTGCTCATTGGCCTTTTACAGGAAGGAACCGGCGTGGCAGCCAAGGTTTTAGAGGAAAACGGGGTTGAAGAAGCAAAAGTAGTAGAGTTGGTCAGCCAGCTGATCACTCCGGATAATTCTGTGCAGATGGCAGAAAATGCTGCTTATACCCCAAGAGCCCGCCGTGTTATAGAAAACAGTTACAGAGAGGCAGTGCGTTTTAAAGCAGCCCAGATCGGCACAGAGCACATCCTTATTGCTATTTTAAGAGAAGGAGACTGTGTAGCCAGCCGCCTGTTAAATACCATAGGCATCAGTGTCCAGAAGCTTTATATTGATCTTCTGGCAGCTATGGGTGAAGATGCACCGTCCGTCAAAGATGAGATGCAGCGGGGCAGCTATGGAAAGCGGGGCAGTTCAACACCGGCTCTTGACAGCTACAGCCGCAATCTCACCCAGATGGCATTAGATGGAAAGCTGGATCCTGTGATCGGAAGAGAACATGAGATCCAGAGAGTGATCCAGATCTTAAGCCGGCGTACCAAAAATAATCCATGCCTTATTGGTGAGCCGGGAGTAGGAAAAACAGCGGTAGTAGAGGGACTGGCACAGCGTATTGCAGCAGGAGATGTGCCGGATACCATCGCTGATAAGAGGGTTATGACGCTGGATCTTTCTGGTATGGTAGCAGGTTCCAAATACAGAGGCGAATTTGAAGAACGCATTAAGAAAGTCATTGCAGAAGTAGTAGAGTCTAAAGATGTGCTGCTGTTTATTGATGAGATACACACCATTATCGGTGCAGGCGGTGCAGAGGGAGCTTTAGATGCTTCCAATATTTTAAAGCCATCCCTTGCAAGAGGGGAACTGCAGCTGATCGGTGCAACTACGATTGATGAGTACAGAAAGTATATTGAAAAGGATGCAGCCTTAGAGCGGAGATTCCAGCCGGTTACTGTAGATGAACCTTCAGAAGAAGAATCCATTGCCATTTTAAAGGGACTTCGCAGCCGCTATGAGGAACATCATAAGGTAGAGATCACAGATGATGCCTTAGAGGCAGCTGTAAAGCTTTCTGCCCGCTATATCAATGACCGTTTTCTGCCGGATAAGGCTATTGACCTGATTGATGAGGCATCTTCTAAGGTGCGCCTGTTAAATTATACAAAACCAGCTAAGGTCAGGACTTACGAGGAACAGATTGATGAGCTGGAAGAGGAAAAAGAAACAGCCATCCGGGAAGAAGCCTATGAAAAGGCGGGGGATATTAAGAAAAAACAGGAAAAATTAAAAGAAAAGATCCATCAGATTCTGGAAAAATGGGAAAAAGAAAAAGAAACCCGGAAACTGACAGTAGGGGAAAATGAAGTGGCAGATGTAGTAGCCGGATGGACAAAGATACCGGTAAAAAAGCTGGCAGAGGAAGAATCAGAGCGGCTTAAAAATCTGGAAAATATCCTTCATGAGAGAGTTGTGGGCCAGGAGGAAGCTATTACAGCTGTATCCAAGGCGATCCGCAGAGGCCGCATCGGATTAAAAGATCCCAAACGCCCTATTGGATCCTTTTTGTTCTTAGGACCTACAGGTGTAGGAAAAACAGAACTTTCAAAGGCTCTTGCAGAGGCTATGTTTGGCACAGAAACTTCCCTGATCCGGGTGGATATGTCAGAATATATGGAAAAACACAGTGTTTCCAAGATGATCGGTTCTCCGCCAGGATATGTTGGCTATGAAGAGGGCGGCCAGCTTAGTGAAAAGGTCCGCAGGAATCCTTATAGTGTGATCCTTTTTGATGAGATCGAAAAGGCTCATCCGGATGTGTTTAATATCCTTCTGCAGGTGTTAGATGACGGCCATATCACTGATGCCCAGGGACGAAAGATCGATTTTAAGAATACCATTATCATTATGACCTCCAATGCAGGTGCAGAAAATATCATTGCGCCAAAACGTCTGGGATTCGGGGTTGCCACAGATGCAAAGGCAGACCACGAATTTATGAAAGGCCGTGTGATGGAAGAGGTAAAACGTCTGTTTAAGCCGGAATTCTTAAACCGTATTGATGAGATCATCGTCTTCCACCAGCTGACCAAGGAGCATATGAAGGGCATTGCTGACATCATGTTAAAGGGCATTGAAAAAAGATGCAAAGAGCAGTTAGGCATTACCCTTACTGTAAATGAGGCTGCAAAAGAACTGCTCATTGATAAAGGTTATGATGAAAAATATGGCGCAAGACCACTGCGCCGCACCATCCAGAGCCTGTTAGAGGACAAGATGGCAGAAGAGATTTTAGATGGAAAGATCAAAAAGAGTGCCGGTGTGGAAGCAGGCTGTGAAGATGGCAGACTCATTTTTACGGTGAAAAAGAAAGCAGCTGCCAGAAGGAAAACAGCAGCCCCAAAAGCTTTGGCAAAGGTATCACGACAAACGCATGAGTAAATAAATTGTGAACACGCCCCTTTTTTGTTAAAATTAAAAGAAAAGGAGTGTTAGTATATGCAAGAATTATTAGATTGGATGGAATATATTGAAGATGATCGCCAGCAAAGAAAAGTTCGTCATACATTAAAGGACATCGAAATACTCACATTCATCCTGAGGTAATGTCTCGTGGATAGCATCAGCCAGCACCTTGGCATTACCTGTTAAGCTGCTATAAACGATGGAATATTTTTTATTCTTCTTATCATGTTGTCTCCTTTCATAGGATCATGAAATTATCGTATCGCATTCCTATTTTAGTTTCGGAAAGCATGATTTGTCGAATGAAATTTCCATAAACATTTTACAGAGCGAAATGGATAGTTGCTTTTCCTGCTACTTGTGATAAACTTGTTGATAAGTGTGTGAAAGATCATGGACAGAATCCCGATAAGGGAATAAAAGCGGGGGCAGCCCCGGTATCATTTAATGAGGTAGAAAAGTTGACAGAAGCAAAATATACGATCCAAAAGTATAAGAGAATTTTATTTTATGTGGTGATATGTGTGTTGCTTGCGGCATTCCTTTTGGGACAATATATTTACCCAAGTGAGAGGGAACCGGTCACGGAGGAAAGCATTACTTATACCGGAACCTTTTACCGGGTGCTGGCAGACGGAACGGAAGAAGAGCTTCGGATTCCGGGTCGGTATAATGTGCCTGCCGGAGAGTCTCTGGTCATCCGGTCAGTGCTCCCACAGGATTATCATGAAAATACGATTGCCATCAGGTCCTCCATACAGAATGTGCGCATTTACATCAGTGGGGAACTGAGGACGGTGTATGATACGGAGAATACCAGACCTTTTGGGAAAAATTCTGCCAGTGGGTATGTGTTCTGCGAGACATCCAGCGAGGATGCGGGACAGGAAGTGCGGATAGATCTGCAATGCTTTACGAAAAAGTATTCAGGTGTTGTCAACAAGGTATATTGCGGGGATAAATCAGATATCTGGGCATATATGTTCCACCGCTATTTTATGGTAACTCTGATCGCCTGCGCCATGCTGTTTGCCGGACTGGTCGTGCTGATCATTAGTCTGGTGCTTGATATTATATATAAGACGAGATTTGATCTGGAGTACCTGGGATGGTGCATGCTCTTGGGAGCAGTGTGGATGCTGGGAGAATCGAAGCTGCGCCAGCTGTTTGTTTCCAATGCTTCTATTCTGTCGAATATGTGCTTCTTCGTTGTGATGCTCTGCCCGGTTCCGATCATGTTCTATATTGACAGTGTGCAGCAGGGAAGGTACCGGAAGGTCTATCATGTGGCAGAGTGTATCACCTGTGTGAATTTTGTGATATGCACGGCCTTACAGCTACTGAATATCGCAGATTTTATCTCGACAATGTTCTTGTCCCACCTAGTGATCGCAGGAACGTTCCTGACAATATTTATCACCATTTGCCGGGATCTCATCAAGGGAACGGCGAAACATTACAAGCTTCCGCTGATCGGACTGGTAGCTGCCATGATTGCAGTCATGCTGGAGGTGACAGCGGTGTATCGAGTGGTGTCACTGTCAGGGATCTTTATCGCAACCGGACTGGTGGTCCTGCTGGTCGTTACGCTGATCCAGACAATGGACCGCATCCGCGAGCTGGAGCTGGCTAGGCAGAGAGAGGCAAGGGAAAGCCTGGATTATCTGACTGGTCTTCCTATGCGTCATAAGGGTGAAAAGCTGATGCTTGAGAAAATGCAGAAGCATGATGGCTGTCTGGGATTTGTCGATATGGATAATCTGAAGAAGATCAACGATGTTTATGGACATAAAGCGGGGGATCGTGCTCTCAGGCTGGTAGGAGCAATGCTCACAGAGTGCATGGAGAACGCAGTGGTTTGTCGGCTGGGAGGAGATGAATTCCTGTTCTATCTGCCGGAGGCATCAGAAGAAGAGATGAACATGCGGATGAGAAAGCTGTTTGATAGCTTTGGTGCGGCAAAAAATGTCACGGCGGAGACTTCACCGGCATCCCTGTCCTGCGGTCTGTGCATGTGCAGGCAGGGAGGAAGCTTTGAAGAATATTATATAAGAGCGGACAAGGCATTGTATTATGTCAAACAGAATGGTAAGAACAGTTACCGGTTTTATGAGGAGCTGGAGGAACAGCAGACGGATGCACAGGCCAGAAAAAATGACCTGGAGGTAATCGCCGGAGCATTGCTGGAGAGCGGAAGCTATACAGGAGCACGACAAACGCATGAGTAAATAAATTGTGAACACGCCCCTTTTTTGTTAAAATTAAAAGAAAAGGAGTGTTAGTATATGCAAGAATTATTAGATTGGATGGAATATATTGAAGATGATCGCCAGCAAAGAAAAGTTCGTCATACATTAAAGGACATTCTTGTTATTGTGTTGTTTGCAACATTAGCAAATGCAGATGACTGGGTAGAAATGGCATTATTTGCAGAAAATTATCAGGATTATCTTCGCAAATATATAGAGTTAAAAAACGGAATACTATCTCATGATACAATAAGATGCGTAATGGGAATGATATCACCAGAAATCCTGCAGCAGCTCTATGGAAAATAGCAGGATCGTTTAAATCAGGACGATGGGGAACTGCTGAAGAAGATCATCTGTATCGATGGAAAAACCATGCGTTCCAATAAAAGAGGAGATGGGAAGGCGGCCCACATTGTATCAGCATGGAGTAAGGAGGATGGTTTTTGCCTTGGTCAAAAAGCAGTTGAAGAAAAAAGCAATGAGATCGTAGCGATCCCGGAATTGCTGG
>OGYT01001032.1_pt1 | contig 19971 bp, 18 predicted proteins | sample 1576631 | NCBI WGS metagenome assembly OGYT01 (sample SAMEA3541588, study PRJEB24748) | human gut metagenome | biome: human gut; feature: human-associated habitat; material: faeces | place: China | collected 2012
GTTGCCCTCACCGCCGCCGGCGTAGCCGGTCTGCATGCTGTAGCTCAGGTTGTTGCCCTCCAGCAGCGTGCCGTACAGCCCGGCGAGGCTGGTGGTTCTGCCGTTCAGATCGTTGGACATGCTGTAGCTGGCGCTGGCGTGCCGCCAGGCCGACTTGCTGTCGGAACGCAGCCAGTGGCTGAACGGAATATTGACGTTGACCGCCAGCATCTGGTCGCACCCTGCTGCCAGGCGTTTTTGGTCAGGCTGTAGCTGAGCGTCCAGTTGATATCGTCGATGGCGGCGTTGAGTCCTGCCTGGAGCTGCTGATCGGCCTTGCCGGTGCCCCAGTAGGTCTGGTGGCTGCCGCTCAGATAGAGCGTGGCGGTGCGCCCCAGCTGCTGGGTGACGCTAAGCTGCACTTTGCCGCGCTTGTTGTAAGCGAGGTTGTAGTAGTCGGTGAATTTAGGCTTCACTTCAATCACCCCGTCCTGGGTCTCGACGTTGTAGCCGCTCATCCTGTTGTAGGTGGTATCGGCGAAGCTGAAGTAGCCGCGGGTCGAGTAGCGGTAGCCCACCAGCTGAATATTGGTGCCGGTATCCGTCAGCGACTTGTTATAGAGGAAACGCACCGACTGCCCCTGATGCTCGCTGTCATCGGGCAGGGTGGCGTTGGCCTGGGTGATATCCAGCGACAGCGCGCCCAGCTCCCCCATGTTTTTCCCCACGCCGAGGTTAAAGGCGCGGTAGCGGTCCGCCAGCTGGGTGCCGCCGTACAGCGTCCAGCCCGCCGGGAGGCCGTGGAGCAAGGTGCCCTGGAAAAATTTCGGTTTTTCCTGCTGATTGCTGCCGCTGCGGTACTCGCCGGCGGTAGCGGCATAGCGGGTATGGCCCTCGCGCTGGAGCACCGGAACGGACGAGTAGGGGACGGAGAAGACCTGGCTGCTGCCGTCGGCCTCTTTGATGGTCACCTGCAGGTCGCCGCCGTTGCCTGCGGCGTAGAGATCGTTGATGGTAAACGGGCCGGGCGGCACCGTGCTCTGGTAGATCTCATAGCCGTTCTGTTTGACCGAGACCTGAGCCGTGCCGCGGGCAATCCCGTGAATGACCGGGGCGAAACCCTTCTGGCTGTCCGGCAGCATGTTGTCGTCGGAAGCTAGCTGCGCGCCGCGGAAGTTAATGCCGTCAAAGACGTCGCCGTTGGTGTAGCTGTCGCCCAGCGTGAGGCGCGAACGCAGTAGCGTAATATCACGCTCAAGCCACGAGTTGATATGCTGCCATTTGTTTTCATTGGTCGTCGAACTGCTGCTGCTGCTGCTGCTGCTGCTGTAGCTCCAGGTGGTGTTGTCGCGCAGGCGCCAGGCGCCGAGGTTCAGCCCGCTCTGCAGGTTCAGGTACGCGTAGTTGCTGCTGCCGCCGACGTCGTTGTGCACGTTGTTGCCGGTGAAGTTGTAGTTCAGTAGCCCGGCGTTAATTCCGTGGTCCCAGAGCTCAGGCGGAATATAGCCGCGGGCGCGGTTGCCCATAAACGCCTGGGGCACGGTCAGATACAGCCGCTGCTGCCCGGCATCAAAGCGGGTGGTGGCGTCTTTGATCATCTCGGTTAGCGGTACGCAGGCATCCGCCGCCAGCACGTCGATTCCGGCAATGGCCGCGGTATTCACGCCCATGCTGGCCAGCTGTCCGCGGGTCAGGCAGGGGGCCAGCCCGTGGCCATTTTCAGCGGCATTAAAGGTGATATCGCGGGTGGTCATATACCCGTCATTCAGGTAGATATCCGCGCGATAGGTACCCGGCGGCAGCTCCTGGCCCTTTTCAAAACCGGACAGATCCGCCACGGCGGCGGGATCGTCCGCCAGAAAGCGTGGGTTGAAATAGAGCTCCGCCTGCGCGTAAAAAGCCGGTGAGGAAAGTAAAAGGGCAAGGGGGATCTGCGCGAATACGCGAGCAGATCCTGGAGTCATTCGCCGGGAGCCCAAGTGGTCGAGTCCATATTTCAGATGTGACATAGTCCCTCCGGTCCAAAGTCGCCCGGCCATCGTTATTTTTTTCGTTCAGGGGGAGAGCGCTGCTCCCCGGTCAGTTACTGCATGACGCCTTTCATACGCGGGGTGAGTGCGCCGTAGTCGTTAATCGTCCGGTATGTAATCTCGCGGCCTGCATCGGACGGTAAACTGACGCTGGCTTCGCCCATCGGCGGGACCAGCGCATTTTTCAGCACCCGGGTTCCGGCGTTGAGCTCGGTGACCGTCTGGTAATAAGGGGTTGGGTTAATCAGCGTGAGTGAGCTTCCGCTGCGGCGGAACTTCAGCTTTTCCGCGGCCTGATCCGGCGGTAGCGCCAGTTTGGCCGGGCGGTAATAAAGCTTGATACGGCTGATAATCGCCAGCTGTAGCGTGTTTTCGCTGAGCTTTGATTTATCCATCGATGGGATTGCTTTGACGTTCATCCAGAACAGCGTTTCCCGGTCCTGCGGCAGCTGGCCGTTGGTGGCATCGAGGATGCGCAGGGTATTCTCTTTCTTCCCCTGCATGGCGAACAGCGGCGGGGTAATGACAAAGCTCCCGTCTTTCGCGCCATCGGTGTTCTCTACCCATGACTGGATCAGATAGGTGCTGTCGTCGTTATTGGTCACCGCCAGCTGAGCCTGTTTTTGCCCGGCCGGATAAATCACGCGGGTCGCGCCCAGCGCCACGCCGGCCTGTGCCTGAGCGGTAAAACCGGCGGTAGAGAGCAGCAGGAGTCCTGCCAGTAAACCGCGCATCCCGCGCGTGGTAGCCCGTCTATTTTTCATGCTTATCTCTTTCTTTCTCACGGTGAATTCCTGTTACCGGCGCTGATTACTGGTAGGTCAGGGAGAACCAGGCCTGAGCATTTGCCGCTCCTCCGGTGACCTGATTCCCGGTGGAACGATATTTGGCGACAAAATGCAGCGTCGTTGGCCCCGTGTGCAGCTGCGTCCATGCCCCTGCGGGCGCATTGAGCGGGATCTGACTGCCGGTTTTATCAAACAGGGCAACGCCAATGCCGTCGCGATCCCCGGACCCTCGCCAACCGAGAGGACGTCCGGATTTTTACCATCGGCGACGCCGTGAAACGCCACGCCAACGCGCTGGCTCACGGCGGTACTGCACTCCTGCAGGTGAATATCGAAGGGGACGGGGTTGGTGTCCTCCCCGGCCGAATGAAACCGATTGCTGCTGATTTGCCCCATCTTGACCGTCATCTGCCGGTCGCCCGCTTCAACGCGGCAGGACTCGGCAATGACTATCCCCTGAAAGCGCATGTTCCCGCCGGGCAGCATGGTGTCCCACTGGTTTCCTGCCAGCGCCAGCGGTGGGAGCAATAAAATCAACAGACCAGACTTCATTCTTTGCATCGTTATCACCCTTACTCTTATTCGGATAACGGGCCGTCCTGGCCCGACGCGCTTCCCTGCCTGATGAAAAAATTACTCGTACTGCACTTTAAAGGTGGCGTCAGCGTTAGCGGTACCGGCAGTGGCTGCGGCAGTCGCGTAGTAGCGAGCCTGGAACGGGATAACGTTGGTGCCATCGTTCAGCGTGGTTTGCGCGCCGAAGGCGGCGCCATCCAGCGCCAGCGGGGTACCGGTACGGTCAAGGATCTGTACGCCGACGTTATTCGCGCCGCCCGCGGCGGAGTTCTGCAGGGCCAGTACCGTTGGGTTGGCGCTGTCAATCGCCGTGCCGGTAAACGCGACGGAGGCTTTGGTGGCGACGGTGGTATCACAATCATTCAGCTGGATATTGAAGCCGACAGCCGTGCTGGTGTTGCCTGCGGTCGCCAGCTTTGCAGAACGAACCTGGCCTAACTGAACGGTCTGGTCGATAGAACCAGCATCGACTGCGCAGGCCGCGTTAACCACTTCCCCTTTAAAATGCACCGTACCGCCGTTCACCGTAACGGTATCGGCCAGAGCCGCAGCAGAACTCAGGGACAGTGCTGAAATAACGATAAGTGCTAATTTGTTCATGATAAAACTCCTGTTTATGAATAATCCTGAAGCTATGCTTCACTTAAAAAAACATTTATTGTTGAAAAATAACTTTTGAAACGTAATCCTGTTTTTACAACCTAATTTATTCATCAGGTTGCGGCGGTGCGTATAAATAGTCTTAAGTTTCACGCCAAACTCTTCTGCGATCTCCTGGTTGCTTTCCCCTCTGCTTAACATGCTTAACATCTGCTTTTCACGCAGGCTTAGCCGGTACTTTGTATGATAATTTCCTGAGGTTTCTTTCTTTAAAAAGAAATTCAGGATGCTTCTGGTATTACTTTTTTTGTCCAGTACGGTTATTTTTTCAAATAGCTCGGACTTATAAAAAGCTAAGTCGCTGGAGGCGAAGGCAACAATGTTTTTATTTGAAAAATAAATCCACTCCGAACCCGAAAGGTCGTTAGAGTCCAAATCTATAATCAAAAAGAAATTGTCAATAAACTCTACTCCAAGCAGTTCAATCAGGCCCAGAGTGAAATATTTATCCTTAGATAAAATATTAGTTGATAGATTCATATCTGAACGCGATCTCATCCTTGGGTTGACCTTTAACTCATCGTTAATAAAACCATTCAGCGAATTGAGAGTAATCTAACATCACCCGTCTCAATGAGGCATGCAGCTGAGGCTCTAAAAGATGTAACCACTACAAAGTTATCATTTTGTGGGTGTTTTGTTTGTGATTTTCATTGTAAGTGGCGTTAAAGGTTTATAATTTGTTTTTTTATAGGTTTTTGTAAATTAAAAATGATAGGGTTGAGTTATCATTAAGCTCTGAACAATAGGCACACTCTTTGTATTGGAGTTTTCTTAGGGAACATTCCTTGATAAACGTCTGACATCTTTATCTTTAGCCAATCAGATTTCTTTTTATCTGCCTGTGTATATCCCTATAGAGGTGTCCGGATTCTCGCTTTTACGCTGTCTTCAGGACGCTAATTCAGGCGGTGAAAATATCATCCCTGGTCATTTCATGTATCAGGTAGTTAATTGCGTGATGGTATTATTTAATCATCATTTATCTCCTCGGTTCTCACAGCTTCAGGACGCGTTCAGCTCATACATCCCGAATGATGTTCTGGTGGTCTATATTGTTTCAGGCGCAAGGTTAGCTCAGATGGGCCTGGTTACGCCGTGTGTTTCGATGAAGGCAATAATAGCATTGTGTTTTTTTTTAGTTATATGTATTCTCTTTTATTGGTTTTTAGGTGTTAAAATTCAATTTACAATAAAGTTAAGGTTATTATCAGTATAAAATACTGCGCATGTGCCTGATGTGCGGATTGTGTGCGACTGAGGATTATTTGTAAGGCTGGTTTATGATCTACAAAATTCAAGGAACGATCCATTTCAGGAGCGATGACGGGCTGATATGGCTCGATGAAGACTCATGCGTCACGCTGACAGCCACCACAAGCCGCCTGCTTAAGTTCCTTTTAGACCACAGGGAGCATGTGGTTTACAGGAACGAGATACTTGAAAAAGTCTGGGATGCGCATGGGCTGCGGACCTCTAGCCATAGCCTCAATAAATATATTTCTGACCTGAGAGCCATCTTCAGGAATATGGGCTGTGTCGAGGAGATTATCGTTACCGTGCCCCGGGTTGGGTTTATGGTGTCCGCGAGCATACTGATTGAGAGGGTGGATAATTCAGCCCCCGTCATACGTAATGAAAACGATGCGGAAGCTATTGCGTTAAGCAGCAGCGGCTGTACACATAAGGGAACACGTAAATTTTCTGCGGGATGGGCAAAAAAGTCTGGCTATGCGCTGCTTGCGCTATTTGTGTTGCTTATCCTTTTCTGGAGCGTGAGTGCCGACCGATATCGCCTGATTTTTGCGGCTGGCCAGGATGAAGGCTATTATCTGGGAAGCATTGATTCTTGCCCGGTCAGAACTTTTAACGCCATACCGAATGAGCAACAGCAAAAGATGATGGTTCTGGTCCGCCAGCTGATCGCAAAGCAGAAAATGGTGTGCTTAGGCAACAGCGTTTTTTACTTTAATATTTCGGAATCTGTATTAAAAGCCAATGAGGGAAGGATTTTTTTGGCCCACTGTATCTACTCAAAAATAAAACCAGGTGCGCTGTATTCATGTGAGAACTACTATAGGCCTGATTATGAAATTCCTGAATAACGTTAAGGTAAAAAGCGTTTATGTTCTGTTGTCAATTTTATTTGCTGTTTTTGTTTGCGGCTGGCTGATAAATCATTTTCATCAGCAAAACGATTTTGATTGTTCCGCAAATTTGCGAATTGAATCGGGCTCATTTGGCTTTGATGCAAACTTTAAAACTTTCTTGCTGATGCGGGGAAATAACAGCGGCTATTTTGACGTTTCCGGAAAAGTGATCGTCGATAACGTCAAGTACAATGTCGAAAGATCGTATCATTTCATCTATGCAAAGAAAGCCAATAACATTTACCACTTAACCCAAACGACCATCTCGAAGCGGAAAGCCGACAATATGATCGAGGGAATGATGCAAAAAGTCTTTTTTAGCCCCGATCCGGACTCGGGTCGCTATATTAAGATACAAAAGATGAAAAATGGCTGGATCGTCCGCAGCCTGTACTCACCCTCGTTTATTTGCGTAAACAATTGATATTAATAAGTTATGGGGTTTTTCCTCTGTTACAGCCAGAGGAGTGAGGCGGGTGCAGAACGCGTGCGGGGGGTTACCAAAGAAGACGATCTGGCTGAAATGAGAGAGTAAGAAAGCAAAAAGCCCGCTCGAAAGCAGGCTTCTTAAATTTGGCTCCTCTGACTGGACTCGAACCAGTGACATACGGATTAACAGTCCGCCGTTCTACCGACTGAACTACAGAGGAATCGTGTGAACGGGGCGCATATTAACGATGACCATCCCCCTTGTCAAAGCCTGAATCACCTTAACTTGTTCGTTTGCCGACAATTTCAGCAGAGTGCCTGTTTTTACGGCATTGCGCCGCCGGATGCACCGTTGCGGTGCATTTATACCCCTAATGGGGCATACCGCAATCCGCTTACCGGGCAACAAAATCGCGGTTTGCTATCAGTATCCCTTATTACGCGGCCTGCAGCGGCATTTGCGTCCCTGCAAAAAAGCTGGCAAGCAAATTGCAAAACCTTCTGCATCTAAACGGCCAGTGTTGGTACTGGTGTTCCTTACAGGAGGCAAAATGAACTTAAGACGACTGAAGTATTTTGTGAAAATCGTCGATATCGGCAGTCTGACCCAGGCCGCTGAAGTCTTGCACATCGCACAACCGGCGCTGAGCCAGCAGGTTGCGACCCTGGAAGGCGAGCTGGACCAGCAGCTGTTGATCCGCACCAAGCGCGGCGTGACGCCGACCGAAGCGGGCAAGATCCTTTACACCCACGCCCGGACTATCCTGCGCCAGTGCGAGCAGGCGCAGCTGGCGGTTAACAACGTCGGTCAGACGCTAAGCGGCCAGGTGTCAATTGGGCTGGCTCCGGGCACGGCGGCTTCGGCCATTACCATGCCGCTGCTGCAAACGGTGCGTAACGAGCTTCCGGAAGTTATGGTCTATCTGCAGGAAAGCAGCGGAACGATCCTCAACGAGAAGCTTATCGACGGTCAGCTGGATATGGCCGTGCTCTATGAACGTTCTCCGGTCGCCGGGATCGTCAGTCAGCCGCTGCTGAAGGAAGATCTCTACCTGGTCGGAACCCGGGATTGCCCGGGGCAGAGCGTGGATTTGACGGCGGTTGCGGAAATGAATCTGTTCCTGCCGCGTGATTATAGCGCCGTTCGCGCAAGGGTCACCGAAGCCTTCACTCTGCGTCGACTGTCGGCAAAAATTATCGGCGAAATTGAATCCATTACCACCCTGACGGCGGCTATTGCCAGCGGCATGGGCGTCACCGTTCTGCCTGAGTCCGCCGCCCGTTCGCTGTGCAGCGCGGCGAATGGCTGGATGGCGCGCATCAGCACGCCGTCAATGAGCCTGTCGCTGTCGGTCAATATGTCGGCACGCGGCAGTCTGTCGCCGCAGGCGCAGGCGGTTAAGGAAATTTTAATGTCGCTGGTGAGCCGTCCGTCGCTGGAAAACCGTGAATTATTGTTAGTAAGTTAGGCTATATTCCTGAATGGAATAAGTTGCTGGTTTTTATTATTTGTTAGCAGGGACAACAGACTTTAACAATAGTGCATATGTTATGTCTGATAGCCCGGAGGAAAGGGTGAACTTCCAGCAACTCAAAATTATTCGTGAAGCGGCCCGTCAGGATTACAACCTGACGGAAGTCGCCAATATGCTCTATACATCGCAATCGGGCGTCAGCCGTCATATTCGTGAACTGGAAGAAGAGCTGGGGATCGAGATTTTTATCCGCCGCGGCAAACGCCTGCTGGGGATGACGGAGCCGGGCAAAGCGTTGCTGTCGATTGCCGAGCGTATTCTGAATGAAGCCAGCAACGTTCGTCGCCTGGCGGACCTGTTTACCAACGATGCGTCCGGCGTCTTAACCATCGCCACCACCCACACCCAGGCGCGCTATAGCCTGCCGCCGGTGATTAAAGCCTTCCGCGAACTCTTTTCCGACGTACGTCTTGAATTAGTTCAGGGGACGCCGCAGGAAATTGAAGCGCTGCTGCACAACGGCGGCGCGGATATCGGCATCGCCAGCGAGCGCTTGAGCAACGACCCGACGCTGGTGGCTTTCCCCTGGTTCCGCTGGCACCACAGCCTGCTGGTCCCCAAAGATCACCCGCTGACCCAGGTGACGCCGTTAACCCTCGATGCCATCGCCCGCTGGCCGCTTATTACCTATCGCCAGGGGATTACCGGGCGTTCACGTATTGACGAAGCCTTTAACCGTAAAGGGCTGATGCCGGATATCGTATTAAGCGCTCAGGACTCCGACGTTATCAAAACCTACGTCGAGCTGGGGCTGGGCGTGGGGCTGGTGGCGGAACAGTCAGGCGACGCGCGGGAATCTGATACCTTTACGCGTCTCGATACCCGCCATCTGTTCGATGCCAATACCGTCTGGCTGGGCCTGAAGCGCGGTCAGCTGCAGCGAAATTACGTCTGGCGCTTTATTGAACTGTGTAACGCAGGGCTGTCGCTGGAGGAAATTAAACGTCAGGCGATGGAGCCGGAAGGGGCCGCAATCGATTATCAGATTTAGCAGGATGATAAATCAGATATGAGAGAGTAAACGAAGCTATAATTTATTCACGATTATCGCCACAAAGGAAGGGAAATTGTGCGGCGTGTGAAACTGCTTTGTTCTCTTATTATGATCCTCACCAGCCAGAGCGCTCTGGCGGTGAGCTACCCGTTACCGCCGGAAGGAAGCCGCCTGGTGGGCAGCCCGCTGACCATCACCATTCCGCAACACAATACCCAGCCGCTGGAGGCCTTCGCCGCTCAGTACGGTCAGGGCCTGAGCAATATGCTTGAGGCCAACCCCGGCGTCGACGTGTACCTGCCGAAGTCGGGCTCCACGCTGGTGGTCCCGCAGCAGCTTATCCTGCCCGCCACGGTTCGCAACGGGATCGTGATCAACGTGGCTGAAATGCGTCTCTACTACTATCCGCCCGATGGCACAACGGTTGACGTTCTGCCGATTGGTATTGGCCAGGCAGGACGCGAAACCCCGCGTAACTGGGTCACCGCCGTGGAGCGTAAGCAGGAGGCGCCGACCTGGACGCCCACCGCCAATACCCGTCGTGAATACGCCAGCCGTGGCGAAAGCCTGCCCGCGTTTGTGCCCGCAGGGCCGGATAATCCCATGGGCCTGTACGCGATTTACATCGGCAGGCTCTACGCGATCCACGGCACCAACGCCAATTTCGGCATTGGCCTGCGCGTGAGCCAGGGCTGCATCCGCCTGCGTAACGACGACATCAAATACCTGTTTGATACCGTTCCGGTCGGGACGCGCGTGCAAATCATCGACCAGCCGGTGAAGTATACCGCCGAGCCGGACGGCAGCCGCTGGGTTGAAGTTCACGAACCGTTGTCGCGTAACCGCGCGGAGTATGAATCGGACCGGAAGGTGCCGCTCCCTATCACGCCGGCGATTCAGGCCTTTGTGAAGGGCGAGGGGGTGGATGTGAATCACGCGGAGCAGGCGCTTGAACGCCGTTCAGGGATGCCGGTGGAAATTGGTCGTGCAGCACTGCACGCCGGTAGCGGTTTTTAACCCTTTCCCTCACGCCAGGCGATTTCTTCCATCAGGATAACGCGCCCGCGGTTGCCGGGCGCTCTCGGTTGTCGTGGCGATTCACGTTCAGGGTTTAGCTTCATCGCATTGAGCTGATGCTTTAGCTAAAGGGATGTTTTTTAAAGGCGCTATGGGTTTCAAATAATTCGGCAACGGACCGGATATGATTAAAGTCTCCCGCATGAACCACGTGAGGGATCGTTGACTGAATAAAGGTCCAGATAACCGTACTTGTTACGGCCACCTGATCGGGAACCGCGGCCGCCGGACGCTCCTCCAGTAGCCTGTTCCACTCCGTGCAGGCTGCCAGCAGCTGAGTCGTGATGCGCGCTATCCACGGATTATGCTGCTTTTCCGCCGGGCGCAGATTGTGTTCATAGACATTTTGTACCGCCTTTTCACCCGCGGCGAGAATAAAGCCCAGCGTTTGCAGATCGCTTGCCAGCGCGTCCGGCGCGACCGGCAGCAGCTTGCGCCCCGGGGCGGCCTGGGCTTCAAAATAAGAGAGTATCAGCGACGAATCCATCAGGCGAATTCCGTTATCCAGCACCAGCGTCGGCGCTTTGACCGCAGGGTTTATCCTGGAAAAGGCTTCAAAGCTGCTGAATACGGACAGCGGGTGACTTGCAAACTCGACGCCGTAGAGTTCAAGGGAAATCGCCACGCGCCTTACATAAGGCGAATCCATCATGCCAATAAGCTTCATCATGATTCCTGTTTTCCTGTGCTGGTGAAATAGGCTGGGGTTAATGCTTCATTGCCGGCGGTGAAGAAACAGTACAGTAAATTCGTCATGGCGAATATCTTCAGTATCTTACGGGTTGGGTTAGTATTACTGACAGATTGTGGGTCACGTTTTACGCGTCAGGTTGTGGGAGCGGTAACATGGCGGATTTTCCCCCTATTGCGAGTTTACGTAGTTTTGAAGCCGTGGCGCGTCTTGGCAGCGTGACGCTGGCGGCGAAAGAGCTACACGTTACGCATTCAGCCATCAGCCAGCAGATTAAAGTGCTGGAGGAGATGGTCGGCCTCAAGCTGTTTATCCGTCACGGCCGCGGCGTGCAGATTAATGAAGAAGGGCGGCTCTATGCCTTACAGGTCCGCGAGGCTTTGCACCATATTGCTGATGCCACCCGGCTGGTGCAGGTCAACCCCCGCCGGCAGGAGCTGACCCTGGCGATGGTGCCCTCGTTCGGCTGCCACTGGTTGTTGCCTCGCCTGGAACGGTTTCGGGAGAAATACCCCCATATCTCGCTGCGAATACAGGCGAGCCTGGCGATAACCAGCATGCAGCAGGAAGGGGCGGATTTGGCTATACGCATGGGAAAAGGCGACTGGGAAGGAACGGAGAGCCATTACCTTTTCTCCGATCAGCTTATCGTTGTGGCCGCGCCAACCTATAACGGCGGCGTGCTCCCCCGTACGCCGTCAGAGATAGCGAAGAGCAACATTATCTTTTCCATGGAGTCGTGGAAAGCATGGTGTATCAACGCGGGGCTTGAAAGAGAGATTGTGCCAGGCGGTTTGTGCATCAACGACTCAAACCTGGTGCTGGAGGCCGTCCGGCTCGGTAAAGGTATCGCGCTGGAACGCCGCTCTTTAGTTCAGGATGCGCTCTCCAGAGGTGAGCTGGTACAGCTTACGTCTTTCACCGCCCCTTATCCGTGGCCTTACTGGCTGGTTTCATCGCAGGGCGCAGAGCAGAAAAACGAAGCCGTTCTATTTAAGGCCTGGCTTGATGAGGAGGTTACCGCGTGGCGCCAGCAAACTGGCGCGGTGGAGGAGAGATGTGCGCGAGACGGTAAATCTTAGCTCCCGCCGGAAAGGCGGGAGAATTTATAGCAGGATGTTACTTATCGATTAAATGAAAATCACCCTGGGTATATCTTAATCCGTGAATATTGTCAGGGGTAAAGATGCGATCGATGAGTTTAATATCCACATCGGAAATAGCCAGGCTGGCCGCGCCGGCATTATCCTGCAAATGCGCGATTTGGCGCGCGCCGGGAATGGGGACAATATCATCGCCTTTACTCATCACCCACGCGAGAGCGAGCTGGGCCAGGGTACAGCGATATTTATCGGCCACATCCCGCAGCTGGCTGAGTAGCTGCTGGTTTTTCCGCATGGCATCGTGCTGGAAGCGAGGAAGATTGCGCCGAAAATCATCCTCGGCGAAGCCGGACCGATCGGTGATTTTGCCGGTTAAGAATCCACGACCCAGCGGGCTATAGGGCACAAATCCTACCCCTAATTCGCGGCAAGTTTTAAGAATGTTTTCTTCCGGCTCGCGGGTCCAGAGAGAATATTCAGTCTGAACGGCGGCGATCGGATGAACTTCACAGGCCCGGCGTAAAGTATTGGCAGAGACCTCGGAAAGTCCGATATGGAGAATTTTCCCTTCCTTGACCAGATCTGCCATTGTTCCCACTACGTCTTCAACGGGGACGGTGGGATCAACGCGGTGCTGATAAAGGAGATCAATAGTCTCGACGTTGAGACGTTTTAGGGAGCCTTCTACCGCTTCGCGGATATGTTCAGGACGGCTGTCAACGCCGGCCATACGCTCAAGCCCCTGACCGCCAGGAAGAATGCGGAAACCAAATTTGGTCGCAATCTGTACCTTATCGCGAACGCCTTTGATTGCTTTTCCGATCAGCACTTCATTCTCAAATGGGCCATAAACTTCTGCGGTATCAAGGAAGGTGACGCCCAAATCAACCGCAGCGTGAATGGTGTTAATTGCCTGCGACTCTTCGGCTCCGCCATAGGCAAAACTCATTCCCATACAACCCAGACCTAATGCCGACACCTGAAATTTGTTCTTTCCCAGATAACGTGTTTCCATTTTATTTTCCTCACTCGTACAATGTGCTGAAATATATACTTCCCTTTTCCACTCACAACAATTAATCTCTTTCTAATGCAGTATTTTACGGATGTTAACAATGAAAAATATTCCCGAATTGCAACATGTAGAAATGCTTATTCTTATTGTGAAGCATGGAAGTTTTCGTCAGGCAGCAAAAGAGTTGAATATTTCTCCACCAACGTTAACTATTGCCATAAATAATCTGGAAGAGAAACTGGGCGCGAGGCTTTTAAATCGTTCTACGCGCAGTCTTTCCCTGACCGCTATCGGCCAGGAGTTTCTGAATGACGTTACTCCTGTGCTCAATGACTACAGGCGGGTGATTGATAACCTTAATGAGCACAGAGCAAAGCCGGAAGGGGTGGTGAGACTAAATTTGCCACGCATTGTGCTGGATCTCTTCTTTCAACGTTACTTCGCACCGTTCAAAAATGAGTATCCGGATATTAAACTTGAGTTATTCACCACGGACAGAAAAGTCAATATTATAGATTCAGGATTTGATGCGGGTATACGCTATACGCAAGATGTGCCTAAAGATATGATTGCCATACCCTTTGGAGAGCCGCTATCTCTTATTCCAGTGGCGAGTGCGGATTTTATAAATAAATGCGGCGCACCCTCTTCACCAAAAGATCTCGTTAATTTCAGATGCATTAATCGTTGCTTTCCAGGTGGGGATCTGTACCGATGGGAGTTTATTAGCGCTACGGGCGTTATAACGGAAGTGGCTGTGAAGGGCGATCTGGTGATGGATTCCGATGCGGCGATGATACAGGCTGCGGAATCCGGATTAGGTATTGCCTTTGTATATGAGAATCTGGTTCAGGATAAAATTAAAGAAGGCGGGCTTGTCCGCTTACTGTCTGATTATCGTTATCCTGCCGATCATTTTAATATTTACTATCCGAGCCGCAAACATATCCCGGTCCCCCTGAGAACATTTATAACATGGGTGATGTCGATGAATAAAAATATCCTGGAGCAATAGCATGTGAAACGGCGGGTGAAAATAGACGGGATGAAAAACTGATTTTATCACGCTATTTTGCACGGTCGATACGCCTGACGCTTCTGCGGCTTTATCATCCGGTCGCCATCCCGCGCCGTTAGCGCTGCCCGCTTCCGTGATACCGGGGCAGTGCGAGCGCTAATACCGCTAAACCCGTTGTAGCCCCGATCCTCCCGGTAGCCGCCGGGGTTGGTATCGCTGACGAAAATGGCGGCGATATACCTGGCGTTTTTGAACCTCAGTTTGGTCGGCTCCCGTAATCGTAGCGGAAAACCATACTCCACAGCCAACGACTTACCGGCAAAATCCAGCGCCAGAAGGGTTTTCGGATGCAGCGCGGTGGCCATATCAAGCGATCCGCGCACTGAAAGTCGACAAGCGCGCTGAGATCGGCGCCGACATGCAGCAGGAAGCGCTTTAGCGGTACTTTGCTCGCACGGCTGGTTTCACCGTTTCACTGGAAGGGGCAGGGACAAAAACAACGGGCGTTATTCGCTGCGACCAGCCCAGAACCATTGATATGGCTGCCCGGAACGGCAAGCGGCTGGAACGCATACCAGACGCTGTGGTAAATGAAGTGCTTGCCAGGCTGGATGCAATTTTACGTTAACGCAGGACGCAGAAAAGCAAAAAGCCTGCTTCAAAAGCAGGCTTTTCTAATATGGCTCCTCTGACTGGACTCGAACCAGTGACATACGGATTAACAGTCCGCCGTTCTACCGACTGAACTACAGAGGAATCGTTGTGGAGTCGTATCTTAGCGGCGAAAAAACTTTTGTCAAACATCTATTCGCCGTCCGAGGCTCAACTGGCGCATCCATCAACAAATTGTCGCCATTATCGACAATTTATCGGGAAAAATGCTTTGCAGGATTAGCTTTTCTCTATCATCATTTGAAATGTAGTTTCAACTTTTCTCACTAAGGTCTCCCTTGAACGTCACCGCCGCATTACGCCAGTCCGTCGAACGCACGTCCTGGTTTAAAAAACGCAAGAGCTATCGCGTCCTCTACTGGCGTGAAATCAGCCCGCTTGCGGTCCCCATTTTGCTGGAAAACGCCTGCGTATTGCTGATGGGCGTGTTGAGTACTTTTTTGGTCAGCTGGCTCGGTAAAGAGGCCATGGCGGGCGTAGGCCTGGCCGACAGCTTCAATATGGTGATCATGTCCTTTTTTGCCGCCATCGACCTCGGTACGACCGTGGTGGTGGCGTTTAGCCTGGGCAAACGGGACCGGCGGCGGGCAAGAGCGGCAGCGCGCCAGTCGCTGGCGATAATGACCCTGTTCTCGATTATTCTCGCGGCGGTCATCCATGCCTTCGGCGCGGAAATCATTAATTTTGTCGCCGGGGATGCGACAGAAGAAGTAAAAGATCTGGCGCTGACCTATCTGGAGCTGACGGTGCTGAGCTATCCGGCGGCGGCAATCGCCCTGATCGGCAGCGGCGCGCTGCGCGGCGCCGGGACCACCAAAATTCCGCTGCTGATCAACGGCGGGATGAATATCCTCAATATTATTATCAGCAGCATCCTGATTTACGGCATTTTCTCGTGGCCCGGCATGGGGTTTGTCGGGGCGGGGCTGGGATTAACGATTGCCCGCTACATTGGCGCGGTGGCCACCATTTGGGTGCTAATGATCGGTTTTAACCCGGCGCTGCGCATTTCGCTGAAGAGCTATTTTAAGCCGTTTAACTTCGCCATTATCTGGGAAGTGATGGGCATAGGGATCCCCGCCAGCATTGAATCGGTTTTGTTCAACGGCGGTAAGCTGCTGACGCAGATGTTTGTTGCCGGGATGGGGACCAACGTGATTGCCGGTAACTTTATCGCTTTCTCCGTGGCCGCGCTGATCAACCTGCCGGGGAACGCGCTCGGTTCAGCATCGACTATTATCACCGGCCGACGCCTCGGAAAAGGGCAGATCGCTCAGGCGGAGCGTCAGGCGTGGCACGTCTTCTGGCTGTCGACCATCATTTTGACGGCGATCGCCTGGGGAACCGCGCCGCTTGCCGGCCTGATCGCCTCGTTCTATACCAGCGAAGAGGACGTCAAAGTGGTGGTGAAAGAGCTGCTGTGGCTGAACGCCTTCTTTATGCCGATCTGGGCGATGGCCTGGACGCTGCCGTGCGCCTTTAAAGGAGCGCGCGACGTGCGTTACACCATGTGGGTCTCAATGCTCGGCATGTGGGGCTGTCGCGTGGTGGCGGGCTACACGCTGGGGATTGTGCTGGGCATGGGGGTGATCGGCGTCTGGCTGGGTATGGTGCTTGACTGGGCGGTGCGCGGCGTTTTGTTTTACTGCCGGATGGTCAGCGGGCGCTGGCTGTGGAAGTATCCGCGAACGAAAGCGCAGGCCGACGAGACCCGCGCGCAGGTTGAAGAAACGTAACATGCGGTGGGCGAAACGGGACTTTTCGCCCAAAGTGGAGAATTATTCGGCAAACGGTTTGAAATGTGAAAACAGCCTTTGACAAGGTGGGGCGCCATCGATAATATGCGCCTCGTTCAAACGATTCCTCTGTAGTTCAGTCGGTAGAACGGCGGACTGTTAATCCGTATGTCACTGGTTCGAGTCCAGTCAGAGGAGCCATATTTAAGAAGCCCGCTTAAGGAAACTTAAGCGGGCTTTTTGCTTTCTATTCCATAGTCACGATGGTGGCAACGCCGGGGCACAAGAACATTCCCTGCGCACCGTCAGGGTCTTAAAACCAGGATACAATAAGGGAAATTAGCCCGATCGCGGCAGTCCAGAAAAAAAGAGTTGCTAATAAAATAAACAGGCGGATATTCCCTACGGTTAATTTCATAAAGCTGTCGTCCATACTTTTACGAAAATAGTACATTGCCGGTCGCGATAGATAAGCATATCCATGGTTGCTTACTGTCGACATGCGCAATTTTATCTCTGGTAATTTAGTAACAAGGTATTTGTTGCAAACAACCTGTCGCTATTAAAGGATGATTCCAGAGTAGAGTAGCGCCCATAGGTAACTCTTTGATTATTTTAATCTCTCCCTGGCGCTGGCTATTTTGTACCGCTTTTTTGTGACATGTGAATTTATCTAATTAATTTAATAGGTTACGAGACTCAATTCAAGTGTTAATCAGACCCCGGTTGAGCGTTTTATGACCACGGGGCAAATGATGCTTATATGTTAATAAAATGTTTATTTTTTAATTGGCATAGCAATAATAATATTGCGCGGATATACCATATGGATGTGTTCTGAGAAATTTTTACCCCTAACAAAAATAAACGCTTTATTTTATAACGCTCAGTCCGGCTGGTGGCCGCGTAAATATTTTACGCGATCCGGACTGAGTGTATTCTGCTCGTATGATATCAGCGCTTAGCGGAACGGCGGTTCGTTGAAGGTTCTCAGCTTGCGCGAATGCATGTGGTCGCCTTCGGCGCGCAGCAGGTCAATCGCCCGAATACCAATCTGCAAATGTTCGGAAATGGCCCCTTCATAGAATCGGTTAGCCTGTCCCGGCAGCTTAATCTCGCCGTGCAGCGGTTTATCGGAGACGCACAGCAGGGTGCCGTAAGGAACGCGGAAGCGATAGCCCTGGGCGGCAATGGTTGCGCTTTCCATATCGATAGCCACCGCGCGGCTGAGGTTAAAGCGCAGCGCTGAGGCCGAGTAGCGCAGCTCCCAGTTGCGATCGTCGGTAGTGACCACCGTTCCGGTACGCAGCCGCTGCTTTACCTCTTCGCCCGGCATGCCGCTGACCTGCTTCGTGGCGTCGTAGAGCGCGCGCTGAACTTCGGCGATGCTCGGAATAGGGATATCCGGCGGCAGCACCGCATCCAGCACGTGGTCGTCGCGCAGATAGGCATGGGCCAGCACGTAGTCGCCGATATTCTGGCTTTCACGCAGGCCGCCGCAGTGGCCAATCATCAGCCAGACGTCCGGACGCAGCACCGCCAGATGGTCGCAGATATTTTTGGCATTTGCCGGGCCGACCCCAATATTAATCAGCGTGATCCCCTGTCCGTCTTTGGTTATCAGATGCCAGGCGGGCATCTGGTGCTTTTTCCACGCCAGATCGGAAATCGCTTCCTCCGGTGCCTCCGTGTCCGCCGTTATCCAGATCCCGCCCGCGCAGGAGAGGGCGATATAGGGGCTCTCGGGATCGAGAATTTGGCTACAGCCCCAGCGCACGAACTCATCGACGTAGCGGGTGTAGTTGGTAAACAGCATATACGGCTGGAAATGGTCAACCGGCGTGCCGGTATAGTGGCGCAGGCGCGCCAGCGAGAAATCGACGCGGCGGGCGTCGAAGTGGGAAAGTGGATAGTATTCCGTCGAATGAAACAGGCCATCGGCGGTTTCATCGCCAATTTGCGACAGCTCGGTGGTGGGGAAAAAACGCGTCAGGCCGGCGCTCATTGAGCGATCGAGCGTGAGTTCAGAGCCATCAATAACGTACGGATAGGGGATCTCATGCTGCGACAGCCCGACGGTAATCGCGGCATCGTAATCCTGATACAGCATGGTGAGCTGCTCCAGCAGATAGGCGCGAAACAGTTTAGGGTTGGTGATGGTGGTGGTATAGCAACCGCTATGGGTGAAGCGACCCCAGGCCCGGGTTTTTAACGCTTTATGTTCCGCTCCGTCCCACGACACCGACAGCTGCGGGTAAACGAACAGTCCTTCCGCACGGGCGCTATTCTCGGGGAGGATATTATGGTGAATATAATCGCCGAGGGCTTTACGCAGCGCATTGACCGATTTTTCATAGAGCGCTTCGAGCTGCGTAAGCGCCTGTTCTGGGGTCAGCCTGGCGGCTTTCTGATTCATGACGTACTCCTTGTTTCTGCTCTGCTGACGTTTTGCTTAGTATGTCACAGACTGAAAAAGGCGCAGGACAATTTAACCCGCTTAGTTGAGAAAGTACTGAGATTAGAACCAGTTGATGCTGGGGGATGTCGATTAATGCGCGGTGATATTCGCGATGGCGCCCCAGCGTTCAGCGCTGAAATGCGTGGCGTTGAGCACTTTTAGGGTGATCGACTTATTGTCGTTAATGCAGTACAGGGCGTTAGCCAACGGCGTCAGCTTATCGCCCTCCTGTAGACGCCGGCCGCAGGAAGTGAGTTCCGCAATGATGGTTAGCTGGCCGCTTTGCAGAACCGCGTGGGTATGTGTAGACGTCGAGGCCTCGCGTAGTTTCTTAATCCACCATTCCATTTGTTTATTCCTGACCTGTTACACTCCGGCGATAATTCATGTTTGCTCCTCATCTGACAATAAGAACAGGCGGTTGGTTTAGTCTATGTTTAATAAGTGAATCGCAGGATCGGATTCCTTCTGCATAATAGCCCGCCCTGGCAGCTAAAGAGATAATTCGGACAGAAATATGGCAATGATGCGTTTTACCCGGCTGCTGAATAAGTCGGGATTAAGATTAGTCTCGGTGGCGAAAAAAGCCATCATTGGGCTGCTGGTGGTCGTGATCGTCTTTTTTATTGGCCGTATTTACGAATCGCAGCGCGGTCCGGCGCTGCACCGCTGGCATACCTGGACGGCGAATGAAATGAGCGCCAGCGAGATTGACCGCGCCACTTTTGCCGAATACCAGACGCGGGAAGCGGCGATTTTCCGCGATATGAAAAGCAGCATTACCGACACGCTGAGCGACGTTGAAAAAACGGCCATTAACCGCTTTTACTCGCAAAGCTTGGTCTATCCGGATAAGTTTCATCCCGACTGGAACCGTTCCTTTATTTTGCTGCCGCAGGGCAAACCGCGCGGCGCGGCGGTGCTGCTGCACGGCCTGACGGATTCGCCCTACAGCGTGCATTACCTGGCGCAACGCTACCAGCAACAGGGATTTGTCGCCGTCGCGCCGCGGCTGCCCGGACACGGTACCGCCCCCGGCGCGCTCACCGCCGTGGACCGC
>OGYT01001040.1_pt1 | contig 19879 bp, 12 predicted proteins | sample 1576631 | NCBI WGS metagenome assembly OGYT01 (sample SAMEA3541588, study PRJEB24748) | human gut metagenome | biome: human gut; feature: human-associated habitat; material: faeces | place: China | collected 2012
GAAAAAGAAAAATGATTTTCGTCACTTTCCACAATGAAAATGAACTACCCGTGTAAAGAAATTGAAAACAAAGTATTTAAATATAAAAAAGAACTGAAGGAGGGACTGATCAAGCACCCGAAAAAAGTAGTAGAGAATTTTGTCCGGTTTAAGGCCGGGGATAATCTTCAAACATTGACAAAAGCTGATTTAGAGGCAATGAAGCTTACAGCATGGAGTGACTTTAATGTTTTTGTTGGGTGCATGAGAAAGGAAGTCTGCATTCGGAAAATTGCACAGAATGTTGAATGGAACGGTCAAAGCCCAGATGAAAATAATGATGAGATAGCACTTGCAGAATTAAAGTTTTCAAAAGATGGGAACTATATTCCAAATTCGTTATCAATTTCGCCATTGGCATGGGCAATGAAAAAATGTCAAATGGAATTACAAATGCCAGTGAAAAACTATCTGTTTCTGAATATTCAAAGCTGAGCCGGATAAGGAAAAATTAAGAAAATTATGCTCAGAAATTCCAACAGGGAGTACCTTCCCGGTCTCTTATGTACAAGGAGAAAATGAGGGCGATGAAGAGTTTATTCCATCAACGGATGAAGTAATAAATGAACTCAGTAAAGCGAATATCATGAGCAGAGAATTGACTTCACAGGAGTTAAGCAGATTTGGGTTTGATAGTATGGAAGATGTTAAAAAATTCAGCGCAGAGATAAGATCAAATCTTATTTGGGGTATGAAATTATATCTTCTTTTAGAAAATGCATACAAACAGGCAAATGCAGAAATTGATGCATCTTGCTGCGGTATATTATTTTGCAAAGCAATTGAAGTGCAAATGCAGGAATGTTTTGTTGATGCATTAAAATATCATTTCCCGGAGTATCGAATGCCAGGGCTTCCAGCGACAGCTGTGCAGGATAAAAAAATTCTTCATTTAAAAGATGCAAACACGGAAGTATTTACATTAGGATGGTATCCAACCTTTATACAGAAAAAGAAAACGGAACTTGGTTCGATCATGAATCAGATCGGTTATGCAAGGTATGATAAGCAGTGGTGGGATGATTTCAGGTCAAAGCTGTATGACTGCAAAAACAAACGAAATGATTGCTGCCATACAAGGCTGTTCCGGTGGGAAAATCTTGAAACTTTGCTGGAAACAATGTTTTACTCAACGGAGTCTAAACACCATAACAAGATTGGAGGGCTTATGTTTGAGAGTAGGGTTGGTCTTTTAATGAAAGAAAAATAACTGTATATCAGGTAACACTGCCGTAGATTAAAAAGGCATATGTCAAAAATATTATTGACATATGCCTTTTATAGAGCTATTATATGATGTAAGTGTCAAAAGTATAAATTGCGTTTGTGCTCGCACAAATAAGCAATTTATACTTATTGACACGCCGAACACCGAAAACGAAATAAAATGGTGTGAACACGCCATTTTATGGGAGTTTGAGGTGTTCGAGGATTGCGGGAATTGCATAGCAATGGAGCAATCCGGTTACATCAGTGAGTGGCAAAATTTACTTTTGACACTCACATCATTATATAAGAAAAGCAAGAAAGGAAGGAGCAGTATATGCCGAGACCAGTAAAATGCAGAAAAGTCTGTCATTTCCCTAATGTTTTAGAGTTCCTTCCGGCAGATGATGCTGAGAAACACACACCTATTATCCTGACCGTGGATGAGTATGAGACGATCCGTCTTTTGGACAAGAATGGTTATAGCCAGGAGCAGTGTGCAGTATCTATGCAGATCGCAAGAACAACAGTTCAACGGATCTACGAGATTGCCAGGAAGAAAATAGCAGATGCACTTATTGATGGGCATCCGCTCAAAATTGAAGGCGGGGATTTTAGGATCTGTAATGGTCAGAGCAGTAACTGCAGCCTTGGAGGATGTTACAAGCAGGAGTTTTATCAAAAATATGCAGTAGAAAAAGGAGAAGGTATCATGAGAATAGCAGTAACATATGAGAATGGACAGATTTTCCAGCACTTTGGACACACAGAGTCATTTAAGATTTATGATGTAGAGGAAGGAAAAATAGTACATTCGGAAGTAGTAGATACGAATGGAAATGGACATGGCGCATTAGCAGGAGTTCTTAATGCATTAAATGCAGATGTGTTGATCTGTGGCGGGATCGGAGGCGGTGCACAGGCAGCGTTAGCGGCAGCAGGCATTAAGCTTTTCGGAGGAGTTTCCGGGGATGCGGATAAGGCAGTAGAAGCATTTATTAATGAAACACTTGATTATGATCCAGATGTAAAGTGTTCTCATCATGAGCACAGCCATGGGGAAGGACATACATGTGAAGAGCATGGATGCGGAAGTCACAGCTGCCATTAGAAAGGACAGCAAAATGATGCGGAAAGAATGGAAACAGAACATGTATGCGGCACAAAACCACGGATCATAGTCTTGGGGTGTTGTGAAACGCAGTCTGCAAAGAAATTTGAATAGTAAACTAAGAGCCGGGAAACTGCTTGGATAGTGGGATCTTGGCTCTTAGTATGTGGTGTGATCCGTGAAAACAAGAAGCATGGCGTCCACCATATGCTGATCTGGATGAAAACGTGCTTATGCAAGCAAGCTTGTAACACACTTTCTCATTTAAACCAGCATATGGCTGAACTGTGGCGGAATAAAGTTGTATGTAAAAATCCACATTGAATATTATAGCTTTTCATGTATAATAAAAGCAGCTGAAACAATGTGAAATCCAAGGAAGCAGCTGAAGGAGAGGGGAAAGACGGTAAATTTGAAAACCTTCAAATGTTTCCGGGATTGGGATCAGATTTTAAAAAACGAGTTAAAATTGTGCGGACAAATATAAATACAAGGGAGAAAACAGGTGCAGGCCACAGATAAATTAATAAAGCCATTAACAGAAGCTAAATATTTAAATGCGGATAATGTCAGCAGATATCGCTGTATTATGCGTATTTTTTTTGAAAATTATGAGAAATTGAAATACTGGCTGTATCAGGAAGAGGTCTATGAGCAGATGTCAGCAGATTCATTATGGGCAGATTATAAGCAGGAACAGTGTCAGCAGGATCTTGCCATGCTGACAGAATGGAAGAATCTGAATACAATACAGGACACCAGAAAAGTTTCCTCAATAGAAGAGTTTAAGCATAAAAAATACAGATACCAGATGTCAGAATATAGTGTTGAGATAGAACGTCTGGTAATACGGCTGGAGAATCTGTTTATTGAAGGTGCATCTCTTGAACCTACTTTGTTGGAGCGCATAAGGCGGAATATAGAAAAATTTCCAGATATGCTTGATAAGGATACCAATACAGTATATACCTGGTGGACGGATCTAAATAATGATTTTATAAGATTAAATCAGAATTATCAGGATTATATCCGTGATCTGAATAGTGTAAAAGCGGAAGAAATGATGCATACAAAACAATTTCTTGTTTTTAAGGACCGTCTGATCGAATATTTACGCAGTTTTATTAAAGGGCTGCAGCGCAATGTGGGGGTAATAGAAGAATGTTTAAGAATGCAGGACAAGGAAATGCAGGACCAGATCTTTCACAAGATTGTTGAATATGAGCTGCTGATCCCACGTATGGATGTTGAAATATCTGAAGATATGATACAGAAAAAGATCCGGGGCAGATATCAGAGCATTTACAACTGGTTTGCCGGAAATGAAGAGCAGGAAAATGAAGCGGCAAAATTATTTGATGCGACCAATGAGATAATACGTCGTATTACCAGATATGCAACCCAGCTTAGTGAAAAAAACACTCTGGGAGCGAACAGGAAGGAAGAGTATAAAAAAATCGCGGAAATTTTCATGAAATGTGAAGATCTTGCAGATGCTCACAAGATGGCAGCCATGGTATTTGGATTAGAGAAACCATTTCATATAGCAGCAGACAGCATCCGGGAAACAGACAGCATTAATAAAGGTGTATATGAAGAAAATCCGTTTTTGGTGGAGTTAAAGCCCAGAGTACGTACTTACCGTGAAAAAACAAGAAGAAGCTCGATCATAGAAGCAAAAGAGAAAAAACTGGAAATACGCAGGCAGCTGCTGGAACAGCAAAAAGAAGAAATGCAGAAAATACGCCAGCTTGAAAAAAATGGGGTAATTGACTTTTCAGATCTGCCTGTTTTAACGCCGAGACTGAGGGAGATATTACTGAAATGGATATCAGATGCAATGGAATCAGCTGATTTTTCTGCAAGGACAGATGATGGAAGAGGTTACAGGCTGGATAGAGGCAGAGCTGATGAGAAATGTGTGATTCATTGCGAAGATGGAAATTTTACGATGCCTAAAATGAGACTGGTATTTCAGGAGGCAGAGGCATGAAAGAACTGGAAACCTTATTAAACAGACGCTGGATCCTAAAATCAGAGGATAAAGAATTATATTATAAAATCAGGGACGCGGTAGGTGAGATCAGAAAATATTCTACAGATAAACTGGGATGCCAGATCATAGATAATTCCCTGCTTGTAAAAATGGAAAAAATACCGGTTGTTCCGGAAAAATTTATGGGAATTGAAGTCTTTGACTCAAAGGAAGAATATGCATATTTATGTGTGCTGTTAATGTTTCTGGAAGATAAGGATGCAGGGGAACAGTTTATCCTTTCACAGCTAACTGAGTATATGGCCACCGTGCTGCCGGGAAGCATTACAGACTGGACTCTATATACAAACAGACGAAGGATGATACGGGTGCTGCGGTATGCTGTGGAACAGGGCATCATAAAAGTGACAGATGGTGCAGATGACAGCTTTATGGATGATGTCCGGGGGGAAGTATTATATGAAAATACAGGAGCTTCTAAGTGGTTTGTAAGAAATTTCCCAAAAGATATCATAAGCTATGCCAGTCCGGAAGATTTCAGGGAAAGCGAATGGTTTGAAGTAGATGAAGACCGTGGATTTGCCAGACGCCACAGAGTGTATAAGAGACTGCTGTTTGCACCTGCAATGTACAGAGAAGACGGGTCTGGTGAGGACTTTGAATATCTGAAAAATTACAGAGGCAGACTGATCGATGAATTAGAACAGTTATTTGACTGTCATGTACATATCCATAGAGGAAGTGCCTATGTTCTGGCAGGTGATGAGTGTAAAATAGGTACGGTATTTCCAGGAAATAATTCGCTGGCAGACATTTTGTTATTATGTTTTGGGGAGATCCGCAGAAAAATAGAAAGTGGAGAATGGAAGACTACACCGGAAGAAATGTGCATTGTAGGTAGGATCACATTTGAAACACTGATAAAAGAAGTAAAGCATACATATGGATCCGGGTTTGCCAAGATGTACCGGGATATGCCAGAGGGAGAGTTTGTAGAAAACGTAACAGAAGAAATGGAACGCTGGATGTTCCTGAAAAAGGAAGATGATATGCATCAGATAAAAATATGTCCGCTTACAGGAAAAATACAGGGCAGTTATCCACAGGATTACATGGGAGGAACAGAAGATGAACAGCAGATGGCAGGCGAATAAAATAGGGCTGATTAATTTCTGGTATTATGATGAACAGGAATTTCCCTTTGTAAAAGGACGTATATTACTCCGTGGATCTAATGGATCAGGAAAATCAGTTACTATGCAAAGCGTAGTACCGCTTTTGCTAGATGGAAACATGAGTCCTGAAAGACTTGATCCCTTTGGTTCAAGAGACCGTAAAATGAGCAGTTATCTCCTGGAGGAAAATGACGGCAGAGAGGAAAGAACAGGCTATCTTTATTTGGAATTTAAACGAAAAGACAGTGAGACATACCTGACTATCGGTATGGGGATCAGGGCCAGACGTGGAAAACCTTTGGATAAATGGTATTTCAGTCTGACAGATGGGCGGCGTATTGGCAAAGATTTTTTTCTTTACAAAGATATAGGTGAAAAAGTAACCCTTTCAAAGAAAGAGCTGGAAAACAGGGTTGCTGACGGAGGCCGTGTGTTTGAACGGCAGGTGGAATATATGGAATATGTAAACCGCCAGATATTTGGTTTTGAAACAGCGGACGAATATAAGGAAATGGTAGATCTTCTGATCCAGCTTCGTACACCGAAATTGTCAAAAGATTTTAAACCATCTGTGATCAATGATATATTAAGCGATTCTCTTCAGCCATTGTCAGATGAAGATTTGCGTCCTATGTCCGAAGCTATTGAAAACATGGATACCATGAATATGAACCTGAAAGGACGCAGGGAAGCGAAACAGGCAGCGGAGAAGATATATACGGTATTTAATAAGTATAATAAAATCCTGTTGTACGATAAAGCAGACCGCTATATGCAGGCACAGCAGAAGCTGCAGGAAGCGCTGAAAGAACAAAAAGAATACCAGGATAAATATGCTGACTGCACAGAAAAGATCCGGCAGCTGGAGCTTCGGATCCAGGATTTGAATGGCAAAAGAGAGACATTTGAAAAAGAAAAAGAATCCTTAAGTAAAAGTGATGCAGTAGCGTTAAAAACAAGAGAAGTGCAGCTGGTTGAGGAAATCGCTCAGCATAGTAAGATCCTGGCAGAAAAAAATAAATTTCTTGCTTCTAAAGAGGAACAGTACCGCGATGTGGAAAAGCAGGTAAAAGAAGAGGAAGACAGAAAATACGAAAAAGAAAAAGAGATAGATGCGCTGTTAGAGGAAATGCAGGATGAAGCTGAGCAGATGGCTTTTCAGGAGTTTGTTTTTATGAAGGATGAACTTTGTGAAAAGCTGGATGAACCCTACAAATTTGATCTTCACAGGCAGCAATTTGATGGTGTACGTAAAAATATACAAAGTGGATTTCAAATATTGGAAGAACTGAAGATCCTTGAAAAGCAGAAAGATGAAATGCTCCAGGCGCGGGAAAAACAGATACGGGAACTGGATCAGGTGCAGAGAAAAATAGCGGAGCTGGAAGATCTTCTGATCCAGGTAGAAAATGAATGGAAAGAGGCTTTTTATAAATGGAATGAGGATAATACGGAACTGAAGCTTGACCGGGATCTTTTAGGAAGACTGAGTACATTTGCAGATCATTATGATAAAACTTCTGATTTTGTGACGGTCCGCCAGAAAGTGGGAGATAAATGGGCTGAAAAGAATGCTGGGATCGTTACAGATATCGGTGCAAAAAAGCATGAATGGAATCTGGAAAAAGAGGAACTTTCCAGGGTGAAAATAGAGCTTGCGGAATGGGAAGATCAGAAAGAGCCGCAGCCTGAACGGCCGGATACAGTGGTAAGGAACCGTGAGCGTCTGAAAAAAGCGGGAATACCATATCAGGAATTTTATAAAGTGATCGAATTTGGAGCAGGACTGGATGATGAGACCTGTGATCATCTGGAAGAAGCTCTTCTTAAAATGGGGATCCTGGATGCCATTGTAGTAGAGGAACAGTATAAAGAACAGGTGCTGGTTCCGGTAAAGGGATGTGAGGATCATTACCTTTTTGCAGGTAAACCGGCAGAAGGAAAAAGCCTGCTGGATGTTCTTGAACTGAATGAAAATGTAAATGATATTTTTTCCAATCAGAGGCTTACCGGAATACTAAGTAATATTTCTTACGGTGGTGAGGAAATGGTATCAATAACCTCTGATGGCACCTATCATATGGGGGTTCTGACCGGAACGGTCACAGGGGAGTACCAGGCCGGTTATTTAGGCGTAAAGGCAAGAGAACGAAATCGTCTGGTCAAAATAGAAGAGTGTAAAAAACGGATTGCAGAGATAGAAGAAAACATTGCACTGATCCAACGTGAATGTGAGATCTTGCAGCAGAGAAAATGCAGGTTAGAAGAGGAATACAAGTGCCTTCCGGATGATACTGATATGAGGGAAGCACTTAACAGCCTTATGGAGCAGGAACGGGAGCAGGAGCAGCTTCGTATTGCAAACAGAAAGCTGGAAGAACAGTTGACTGCATTTTTGGAGAATATTAAAAATAAGAAGAGGGCAGTTCTTGAAATTGCAGAAAAATTGTATCTGACCTGTTCTTATGAAGTATTTTTTGAAGCAAAAAATGCAGCAGAAGGGTATGATAAAGCACTTATTGGTTTAAAGTCAGATCATGAAATGCTGGTGCACAGCGTGCGTTATCTGAAGGACAGAAAGCAGCATCTGGAAGATCTGGATGATGACCTGGATCAGATCCGTTATGATATAGCAGAACAGGAGAGACAGATTAAAAGGAAACAGGAAGAAAGAGAGTCTATCCTGGGACAGCTGGCACTGACTGATTATGAAGCGATCAGGGAACGTCTGGATACATGTGTTAAGTGGCTGAAGGCATTTCCTCAGGAACTGCAGAAACAGACGGCTGAAAAAACACAGGCAGAGGATGAGTCCAGACAGATTGAAAAGGATCAGAAGGCCAATGAAGACAAGATAAGTTTATATGAGCACAGAGCAGGATTTTTTGCAAAGTGTTATGAAAGTGAAAAAGGCCTTGCATATGTAAAATTACCTGATCAGATCGTAGATGATGTAAAACATATACAGGAATATCTGGCGACTGATGTAAAGGGAATGGATAAAGACAGTGTGATAACAAATCTGAACCAGGTGTATTTTGAAAACAGGATTTTTCTGACAGATCATCAGCTTACCCAGAGCTCTTTATTTGAGGATTTTGACAAAGAAGAAAAGATAGAAGGATTTTCAGCAAAACGTCTGGATATAAGTGCCAGATATCAGGGGATAAAAGTATCTTTTACAAGTCTCCTTACCCATTTGGAAGAGGATATTCTGGAATTGGAAAATCTGATAAAGGATGGTGACAGGGAATTATTTGAAGATATCCTGGCTAATACTGTAAGCCGCAAGATAAGAGGCAAGATCAATGCATCCAACATATGGGTCCAGAAAATGAACCGTTTGATGAACGGTATGGACACATCAAGCGGATTAAAGCTTAGCCTCAGGTGGAGAAGTAAGACCGCAGAAAAGGAAGACCAGCTGGATACCAGGGAACTGGTGGAACTTTTAAAGAAAGATTACCGTCTGATGAGCGAGGAAGAGGCTGCGAAGCTATCGTCACATTTCCGGTCAAAAGTGGATGAGGCAAGGAGAAGCGCCCGGGAAAGCAGCGGTATGATCTCATTTTACCAGATCATGAAAGAAACACTTGATTATAGAAAATGGTTTGAATTTCAGTTGTTTTCACAGAAAAGCGGAGAACGGCAGAAGGAACTTACCAATAGTGTATTTGGTACATTCAGTGGTGGAGAAAAAGCTATGTCTATGTATGTACCGTTATTTTCTGCTGTTGTTGCAAAATATCAGGGCGGAAGAGAAGATGCCCCAAGGCTGATCTCCTTAGATGAGGCATTTGCGGGAGTAGATAACAGAAATATAAGAGATATGTTCCGTTTAATGACACAGTTTGGATTTGATTTTATTATCAACTCCCAGGTATTATGGGGAGATTGCGATACGCTGGATGCCCTTGCAATTTACCAGCTGATCCGTCCGGAAAATGCCAAATTTGTTACAGTCATGCCTTACTTGTGGAATGGTCATGGAAAAGAACTTCTGGATGATGAAGAAAGTGTGGAGCAACGGGGGATAGAACTTGAAACATCAGAAAGTTGAACAGAGAAATGAGTGTATAGATTATTTTAAAAAGTGTCCTGTATGGAAACGTGTGTTTACTGGTTTCAGGGATAAATATTTATCTTATGGACGTTTTGCCGGGAAGATTGTTATAAAAAAGCTTTCAGCTGAAGAAATTGAAGAGCTGGAAGGATTTTTCGGACAGAATTTTCATGGTCAGAGAAGTGTTACCATATCAGCGGAGAAATTTGCAAAAGCTCTGGCAGACAGCAGGTTTAAAGAAATACAGCCACTGGAGATCCTTACGGGGTATTTTGGAATGCCTTTGTATGCAAAGGTGGAAATAAAGGAAATGCATGAGCAGAAGATCACGGAGATTGAAGGTGAATTTAAGAAAATCTTTGAGTTTACTCCGGCGTATTACCAGCTTGAAAAATTTAAGACTCTTATACGGAATAAGAGAAATGATCCTATGCAGCAGGATATGGATGATGTGTGCAGATCCATGGATTTTGCAGAGTGGAAACGCTGGCTGTGGCTTTGTGCAAAAATATATAATGAACTTCCGTATCGTTATGATAAGGAAATGTATCTGGCTTTTTTTGCTGCCAAAATAACTGGAAATCCTCATGCCTTTGATGCAGAAACTTCAGAGGGAAAAATCCTGTATCAGATCATAGAAATAGACCTGGAGTCAAGAAATCAACAGATAGAAGATTCAAAGCTGTTTCCAGCTTATAAAAAACAGAAAAGTTATCTGTTGGCAGGAATACTGATCAATGATATTTCCAATTATGCTATGCTTTATCATGTGCAGGCTTTAAAAAAAGATGGAACATTACATGGAGGAATCGAAGGATTTTTTCGGGAAAAGGATATACTCCAGCTTTCGCTAAATGTAATAGCCAGGCTAAGTCAGATCCGGTGCAGGGACAATGAGATCTATATTGTAGAAAATCCTTCTGTATTTGCAATGATATGTGAAGAAAAGTCATGTATGTGCATGAATGGCCAGCCGAGTCTGTCCTGTCTTATGGTACTTGAATTATTGGCAAGATCAGGAACTCATGTGTTTTATTCTGGTGATCTCGATCCGGAAGGAATGCTGATCGCTCAGAAGCTTTCCAGGTTTTATCCGGGAAGATTTACTTATTGGCATATGGCAGAGGAAGATTATAAGGTCTGCCAGTCGCAGGAGATACTTTCAGAGAGAAGGCTAAAAATGCTGGAAAAAATCACAGATGAACGATTATTGCCGGTAGTAAATAATATGGTCAGGTGCAGGAAAGCCGGGTATCAGGAAAATCTGCATTGGTGTAGTCTGGATATGCAGTAATAAAAAGGTCCGGGAATTTTGTGGATACAGAATTCCCGGATCTTTTTTAATAGTAAAGCGCCTGCACTCTTTTTCTGCTTTTCTTAAAACTAAGCCCGATGATAAGTCCTAACATTGCCGGTATGATCCAGCCAAGATTCAGATTAAAGAAAGGAAGGAAATTTTCTGCAAATCCCACTGCTTTATCCAGATGGAACAGGAGCTGCATCTGTTCTGGCAGTGTTTTAAAGAAGTCGAACAGAGATGCTGCCCAGGTGAAGGCTGTTACCCATGCATATACTTTTTGGTCATGATGAAAATATTTTCCGAACAATGCCAGAAGCACCAGGGAAATGGCTGGTGGATAGATCAGCATCAGAACCGGTATAGAGTAGCGGATAATGGTGGAAAGTCCCATGTTGGACACAATAAAGGAAAACAGTGTAAAGATCATTGCCCAGGTCCGGTAGGACAGTTTATCCGGGAATATCTGTACAAAAGTTTCAGCGCAGCTGGTTACCAGCCCTATAGAGGTTTTTAAGCAGGCAAAGGTAATGGTAACTGCCAGGATCACAAGACCGGCTCTGCCAAGGTAGTGGCTGGAGAGCTGGGATAACGCGATGCCGCCATTTTCGGAAACTGCAAACAGTCCCAGAGATTGTGCACCCATGAGGATAGTCAGGATATAAATAAAAGCCATTAAAATACCAGCGAGAATACCAGAGTGGAGAACTTCACCAGCAACAGCTGTATCATCGGTAACACCCATCTGCCGGATCACATTTACAACAACGATGCCAAAAGCAAGACCTGCAATGGCATCCATGGTGCCGTAGCCTTCCGATAAGGCGTGGAACATGGCTCCTGTTTCATAAGCAGCGTCTGGCTGTGCTTCCCATACGGCGATGCTGGGATGAAGCAATGCAAAGAGGATCAGGATCGCCAGAAAGAATAAAAACATCGGATTGATCACTTTGCCGATCCATAGTGTGATATTTCCCGGTTTTAAAGAGAAAAACAATACCAGGGTGAAAAAGATCACTGAAAAAATAAGGAGTGCTGTCTTTTCTGAAATCTGGTTTACAAGGAGTGGTTCAATGCCTGTGGTAAAAGATGTAGTGGCACATCTTGGAATAGCAAAGCAGGGACCTATGGTCAGATACAGCAGACAGGTGAAAAAGTAGCTATAGTGTTTTCCAATCCTGGCAGACAGTGCCTTTAAACCGTCAGAGTGTGTATTACCGATGGCAGCAACTCCCAAAATGGGGATACCTACTGCAGTAATGATAAAACCGGTCATGGCCGGGATCAGGTTTCTTCCTGCAAGCTGTCCAAGGTGTACCGGGAAGATCAGATTTCCGGCACCAAAGAACATGCCGAAAAGTGTGGCAGCTACCAGAAGGCGCTGATGGAGTGAAAGTTTCTTTTTATTCATAATTACGGATCACCTCTTATAATCTTATGTAATACAATTGTACGGCTCACCTTGCAGTTTGTGAAATCCATATTTATAATAGAACTATGACAAAATGTAATACATTAGTATGCAGGGCAATATAGAGTAGTGCAGATCAATATAAATGATGTGAGTGTCAAAAGTAAATTTTGCCACTCACTGATGTAACCGGATTGCTCCATTGCTATGCAATTCCCGCAATCCTAAAAACATTCGTAATCCGCTCATTTTTCTTCAAAAAATGGCTTCTTACTCATGTTTTTGGCGGGTCCCAAGTTCAAAAATCCTCCTGCAAGCAAGCTTGCATCGGATTTATGACCTTTTGACCCTGGTATCATCATATAAATCAGTGAAGGGAAAAAATAATAAAATGGATGCAAAGAAACTTGAAATATTAATGACAGCAGTGGATCTTGGAAGTTTTTCAAAGGCCTCTGAGGTAGTAGGTTATACCCAGTCCGGCCTTACCCATCTGGTAAACAGCTTAGAACGGGAGATTGGTTTTCCCCTTATTATGAGGAGTCATAATGGGGTTTCCCTCACAGAACAGGGAAAAGAGCTGGTGCCGGATATCAGACAGTTCCTTCAGGCAAATGCCAGTCTGGAAAACCGCATTCAGGCTATGGCAAAGCAGCAGGGAGAGACCATACGCATTGCTGCCTATGCAAGTATGGCAATGTTCTGGCTGCCTGAGATTTTATACCGTTTCCGGAGAATCTGCCCTAAGGTAGATGTAGACCTGCGTATGGTGGACCATGCATTGGAGCCTTTTGAACTGCTTCAGGAAGGGAAAACAGATGTGATCTTTGCCAGCAGGCAAAGCAGTGAAAGCAGTGAATGGATGCCCCTTTATGATGAATTACTGTATGCTATTCTGCCAAAAAATTATCCGTTAAATGGACGTACCCTGTTTCCGTTAAAAGAATTTGAAGGAAAAGACTTTCTTATGCCCTATGGCCGTTTTGATATTGACGTTCATGCCGCTTTTGGAAAAGCGGGAGTTAAAGCGAATGAACAGACAGTTTATGTAGATGATGAAACAGTGATCCGCATGGTGGGGAAGGGACTTGGTATCTCTATGATGTCAGAATTTATGATCCGGGGAAATACAGATGATGTGCAATGTATTCCTGTGACACCGGAATGTATCCGGGAACTGGGGATGGGAATGAAAAAAGGGGAAGAGCCTTCAGATAGCGTGAAGAAGTTAAAAGAATGCGTATTAGAGTATGTGGGAGAATTGAAGAAACGAAAAAAGCCTTGACTTTTTTGGGCAAAATGACTAAAATGATTTACAGACTATGGATGTCCGAGCAGGACAGACATACCTGAATCATAAATGAGATCAAAAGCGAAGATCGTGTTTTTAAGATACTGTTTTCGGCCAGAGAGAAAAGGTCATCGGCTGTGAGCCTTTTTCCGTTCAGACAGATATCCGAATTTCCCACGGGAGCTGCATTGCTGAAGGGTACAGTAGGCATTGCCGTATAGTATACGTTACATACTGGAAAGTGTCTGCAAACGGGAAAGTCTGTTTGCGGGAAACTGGGTGGTACCACGGTGAATTATCGTCCCTCTGCATGTAAATGCAGGGGGATTTTTTGTACGTGCAGAAAAAACAAGCGGCATCAATGGCAGCATTTGTTTTTTTAAAACCATTAACGAACATATTAATAAACAACCCGCCTGCGTAAGCAGGCAGCAGAGTGGGGAGCACGAGGCTGTGAGTGGAGCTGTGGGGAAAACACCAATAAAGACAGGTAAAGGAGAGAAATCATGCAGGATTTAAAAGAACTGAATGAAGTGATCGCTGGGATCAAAGATGAGATCTGCAAAGGTGCAGAAACTCTCACTACTTCCAGAGGTGTTTATGAATTCAAGAAAACCTTTTTAGACAACAAGCAGGGCCGGATCGGTCTTTTGATGAAGGAGATGCGCAATGTACCGAACAATCAGAAGGCAGAGTTTGGTAAGACCATTAACGGTGCAAAAGAATGGGCAAACCAGTTTTTTGATGAACTGGATCAGAAATTGAAGGAAAAAGAGCAGCAGCAGCGTTATGAATCTGAAAAGATTGATATTTCTATGCCTCCAAAGAAGATTCGTTACGGAAATCTTCATCCGGTAACGACTGTCCGCAATCAGCTGACTGATATCTTCGCATCTATGGGATTTGAGGTATACGAAGGAACTGAGATCGAGACAGACTATTATAACTTCACTGCTTTAAATACACCAAAGGATCATCCGGCCCGTGATATGCAGGATACCTTCTATCTGTCCCCTGAGTTTTTACTGCGTACCCAGACATCTGCAGGACAGGTTCATGTAATGGAAGCAAAGAAACCACCGATCAAGGTTGTTTCGCCAGGTAAAGTATTCCGTTCTGATGATGATGCTACCCACTCACCAATGTTCAGCCAGATGGAAGGCCTTGTAGTAGATGAAGGCATTACGTTGTGTGACTTAAAGGGAATGCTGGATATGTTTGTCCAGAGGATTTTCGGTGAATCTACAAGGACCAGACTCCGCCCTTCCTATTTCCCATTTACAGAGCCGTCTGTAGAGGTAGACGTAAGCTGCTTCCAGTGTGGAGGTAAAGGCTGCAGACTGTGCAAGGGAACAGGCTGGATCGAGGTTTTGGGCGCAGGTGTAGTAAATAAGAAGGTACTCGAAAACTGCGGCATTGACTCTGAGAAATACAGCGGTTTTGCTTTTGGACTTGGTCTGGAGCGTATCGCAATGTTAAAATACGGCATCAACAACATTAAGATGCTGTTTGAGTCTGATCTGCGTGTGTTAGATCAGATCGATGATTAAATAGGTTCGATCAGGACAGGAGGATTAGAAATGCTTGTACCGTTAAGCTGGTTAAATGATTATGTAGATATTAATGTTTCCGCAGACGAATTAGAGAAAAAGCTGTTTGACTGTGGATTTGAAGTAGAAGAAAAATGGCAGGTAGGAAAGGATATCAGCGGTATTGTAGTTGGTTATGTTGAGTCCTGTGAGCCGATTCCTGAGACTCACCTTCATGTATGCCAGGTCAATGTAGGCGGACCAGAATTATTACAGATCTGCTGTGGTGCAGATAATGTAAAAGCAGGTGGAAAGTTCCCTGTAGCAATGATCGGTGCCCAGGTTTATGCAACTGCAAAAGACCATGTTACGATCGAAGGTGTAGTTACGATCAAAAAGGGCAAATTAAGAGGCTATGAGTCCTATGGTATGCTGTGTTCCGGAACAGAGCTTGGTTTAAATGAGGACCTGTATCCAGGCGCTGGTTATAACGGACTTCTGGTACTGCCAGAGGATGCAGAAATAGGTTCAGATGTAAAAGAGATCACTGGTTTAAATGACTGGATCTTTGATGTTTCCATTACTGCAAACCGTCCAGACTGCCAGAGTATCTTTGGTCTTGCAAGAGAAGTAGCAGCAGCTTTGGGACAGCCATTAAAGATGCCTGCTTTAGACTATACTGAGACAGAAGTAGAAAAACCAGGCTTTGATGTAACTGTAGAAGCACCAGATCTGTGCCCCCGTTATATTGCCCACTATGTATATGATGTAAAACTGGCGCAGTCTCCGGCATGGATGAGAAGACGTCTGGCTCTGGTTGGAAATAACTCTATTTCCAATATCGTAGATATCACCAACTACATTATGCGTGAGTTAGGACAGCCATTGCATGCATTTGACTGTGATTATCTGGAAGGCAACGCTATCTGCGTAAGACGTGCAGCAGAAGGCGAAAAGATAGTTACTCTGGATGAGAAGGAATTTACATTAAATACAAATAATCTGGTGATCTGTGATGGTAAAAAGCCAGTAGCACTTGCAGGTATTATGGGTGGTTTAAACTCTGAGATCCGCGACACCACTACGGAAGTAATGTTTGAGGCTGCTAAGTTTGCCCGTGACAACATCCGCAAGAGTTCCCGCGCATTAGGACAGTCCTCTGATGCAAGCCAGAGATATGCAAAGGGTGTTGACGAGTATGCAACAGAAATGGCTATGAAGCGCGTACTGCACCTGGTAGAAGAGCTGGGAGCAGGAAAGGTTTCAAGAACTCACAAGAACGTAAATACAGGAAATTCCCTGGAGCCGAAAACTTTTAAGACCAGCATTAAGAAGGTAAATGGTGTATTAGGTATCACTGTTCCGGATGAAGATATCCTTCGTATCCTGAAAGGTCTGGATTTTGATCCTGAGATCAAGGGCGATGAGCTGACTTTACATTTCCCTGCATATCGTGAAGATATGGAAGATTATCCGGATGTAGCAGAGGAAGTGATCCGTATGTACGGATATGATCATATTAAGTCTACATTTCTTCCAACTGCCAAGGTGACTATCGGTGGAACTAATATCCGTCAGAAGACAATTTTAAAAGTAAAAAGAGCTCTTTGCAGTGTAGGCGCATTTGAAGGAATGCATTACTCCTTCTTTTCACCGGCTGATTTAGATGAAATGGAATTCCCAGAGGATGCAATGGAGCGTAAAGCAATCCGCATTATGAATCCGATCAATGAGGATCTTTCACTGATGAGAACTACTTTGGCACCTCAGATGATCCATGCAATGGGACGCAACCAGAAGAGAGGCATTTTTGAGGGACGTATTTTCGAGATCGGAAATGCATTTATTCCAAAGTCTCTTCCATTAACAGAGTATCCAAATGAGCGTGAGACTTTATGTATCGGTGCTTTTGGTAAGGATGAGTCCTTCTACACCTTGAAGGGCATGGCAGAGACAGTAGCAGACGTGCTTCATCTTACTTTTACTTATGAAAGAACACAAAAGCCATTTCTGCATCCATACAGAACTGCCGCTATCCTTTGTGAAGGAGAAGTGATCGGTTATCTGGGACAGGTTAAATATGAGATTATGAAAGAAGAGGCAATGCGTGAAGATGCCTACGTTCTGGAGATCAATATGCAGGCCCTGGAGAAATGGTATGGCAAGGCACCTGTATTTGAGCCGCTTCCAAAATTCGCAGAAGAAAAGCGTGATCTGGCACTGGTAATGGATAAAGGTATTACCTGTGGACAGGTAGAAGAATGCATTTACCAGGCAAGCTCTTTTGTTAAAGACGTAACACTCTTTGATGTATATGAGGGCAAGCAGATTGCTGATGATAAGAAGTCTATGGCATTTACTGTACTGTTCACACCAAAGGAAGAAGAATTCCAGGCTGATACAGTAGACGGATATGTGAAGAAAATCTTAAAGCAGTTAAATAAGACTTATGGAATTGAGTTAAGAAGCTAAATGATAAGATGTTGGGGTAAGAAGGTATTTTAACCCCTCTGATACCGAATTGCTACGTGCTTTGTGCTCTTGCAATTCAAAAATATTCGATAAAAACGGGAATGTCTATTTGACGGCATTCCCATTTTCATTTTCATAGCCATAAGTAACATAATCCATCATGGTGTCTGTCGTTTTTTCATTACGGATAAAACTCATAAGAATTTGATTGATCTTTTCAATACGGTCAGAGGGAAATATTTTGCCGGTCTCAGTATCAGAAAGCTCCTGGCGCATTTCAAATAAAGTATCTTTGCGTTCAGGACAGGAAAGCCCAAGGGCTTTTGCAACAGTTCCAATGGCACAGTAAGCTTCAATAGGAGAAGACATATGAGCTGGTGGATTGAAGCGTGCTTTAATATCTAGAGCCATTTTTATGATATAAGACAAAAAAATTCCTTCTTTCTGTTAGATTAATATAAAGTACATGCGTATAACATTTTAACACAGAACGTGCTGTTTTAACAGAATTAAAAACAATTTTGTAACGTCTGGTCTGCTTTTAAAATCTGGTATAGTATGGTATACTCATATAAATGAGAAAACAGGAGTAAAATCTGTTTTGTCATAATCATCCGCAGGAGTTAAAAAAAAATATGAAAAACTCAAAATTTCGTTTTTTTATGGACTGGGGTCTTACTGCATTGGCAGTGATTGCCAGTAGTGTCCTTTTATGTTTTGCATTGTTAAAATTTTCTGTAATAGCCACTGTAGTAGGCAAGATTGTTACGGTTCTTATGCCTATTATATATGGAGGTGTGCTGGCGTATCTGATGCTGCCGGTTTACAATGCGTCAGAAAGATATGTTCAGCATTTATTTGGAAAGATCATTAAAAATAATGACAGCCGCGGCAGACTTGCAAAAAGTATTGCTACACTGGTCAGCCTTGCAGTATTGTTTGCTATTGTCGTTGGTCTGTTTTCTATGTTGATTCCTCAGATTTATGAAAGTATCATTGGTTTCCAGGATAGTCTGACAGAATATATCAACAATCTGACTCTCTGGATCGGAAAGCTCCTTCAGGACAATGAACATCTTCGGGAAAGCATTATGCCCTATTATAATGAGGCGGTTATGCGTTTTCAGAATTGGATCGCCACAGATTTGGTGCCAAATATTTCCCTGATCTTTGACCGGGTTTCCAGTGGCGTGATCAGTTTTGTTACGGTTCTTAAGAACATACTGATCGGTCTTATTGTTATGGTATACTTTTTAAATATAAAGGATACCTTATGTGCCCAGTCCAAGAAGATGGTATACGGCTTTTTAAATGTGAAGGCTGCTAACCGCATGATCGGAGAGGTTCGTTTTGCCCACAAAATATTTGGAGGCTTTATTACAGGCAAACTCTTAGATTCACTGATCATTGGTATCATGTGTTTCTTTTCTCTGAAATTTTTAAAAATGCCTTATGTACTTTTGATCAGCGTGATTGTAGGTGTTACCAATGTGATCCCATTCTTTGGACCATTTATTGGGGCAGTTCCAAGTGCATTTTTGATCCTTCTGGTGGATCCTATGAAGTGCCTGTATTTTCTGATCTTCATTCTGGTACTCCAACAGTTTGACGGAAACATTCTTGGTCCGAAAATCTTAGGGGATTCTACGGGACTCCCAAGCTTCTGGGTATTATTTTCTATCCTGTTATTTGGTGGATTGTTTGGATTCGTGGGAATGATCATTGCAGTACCCACATTTGCAGTTATCTACAGAACCATGTCCTTATATATTAATAGCGCTCTTAAAAAGAAAAAATATTCGGAAAATACATCGGATTACTGTTGCCTCCATCATATAGATTCCCGTAGTGGAGAGTTTGTTAACATGAACCGGTGGTCAAAAGAAGAAAATGAAACTATAAATGATCCGGATACAGCTGTAGGGGGCGATACAGAAAAAGAACGGGAAATACCTGAGAATACAGGAAAATAGCCATATGTGAGATGCAAAAACTATCGATGATAAGAATCAGAAAATCACTTGCCAATCTCGATGGTTTTTGCTATAATATTTTTTGTGTTGCAGATATAGTTCATTGGTAGAACATCAGCTTCCCAAGCTGAGGAGGCGGGTTCGATTCCCGTTATCTGCTTCTTATGAAAAGCCTTGTAAATGTTGGGAAAACCAGTGTTTTACACAATGTCATTAACTTAAAAGCAGAAGATATTTATTCCGAAATGGATTAGATATCTTCTGCTTTTTTTGATATGCTTATATTGTAAAAAGAAGCCATGAACCTGCTCAAAAA
>OGYT01001041.1_pt1 | contig 19864 bp, 16 predicted proteins | sample 1576631 | NCBI WGS metagenome assembly OGYT01 (sample SAMEA3541588, study PRJEB24748) | human gut metagenome | biome: human gut; feature: human-associated habitat; material: faeces | place: China | collected 2012
CAATACTTCCATCCGTAGACCCTCCGTCAATAATAATATACTCAAAATCCCTAAATGCCGACCGGCGCGCGCGCGACCGTGCAGCTCTATAACAGCGAGGGGCCGTTTGCGCGCTTTTTCTCCGGGATGCAGATCCACCTGGTGAGCCTGCTTCACTATGTCTATTAGCACCCTGGCGCGGGTGTTTACCCCGCACGGCAACATCGTCTATACGGCAAACGACTTTCGTCAGACCCTGCGCATCGTCTTCGCCGGGATGATTGCGCTCAGCATCTCCAGCTTCTACAACACCAGCTATGGCGTATTTTTCGTGGTCTATCCGATCATGCTCCTGTCGCTGGTGCCGGTGTTTAATCGCCACGTGGCAAAGCAGTTTATCTTCAGCGCCGCGCTAAACTGCGTCGAAATGATCTTCATTATCGGCTATCTGTCGCAATGGCCGGTCATTATGACGCTGGTGGTGTTTGCCCTGTACGTGATGCGCTTTCGCTTTATGAGCAAGGGGCCGCTGTTCCTGTTTGGCTCAATGGGCGTGGTGTGCCAGAGCGTGATGCTCAACTTTATGAGCTACCCCACCACCAGCTGGCACACGCTGCTGTTTTCTAACATCGAAGCGAGCGTGATGGCGGTGTGCCTGAGCGCGCTGATGAACTATCTCCTGCCGGACGTGGAGCCCCGCAGGCCGCCGCCGCTGATTGAGAAAGACGATGCCCGCGTGCGCCACGAGTCTCTGCTCTCCGGCACCGTCGCGACGCTGATATTCGTGGTGTTTCAGATTAGCGACTTAAGCGATTCGCTTTCGGCGCTGATGGCGGGGATTTTGATCCTGTTCCCGATGCACTATCGCGGTTCGGTGATGAGCTCTATCTGGCGCGTGGTCGGCGTGGTGCTGGGCTGCCTCTATATTCTGGTGGTGCAGCTGATCCTCTACGATCACAGCAGCCATATGCTGTTGATGATGCCCCTGATCGGCCTCGGGCTGGCGTTTGGCGCGCGACTCCACGTGATGGAAAAGGTGGGCGCGGGCGTGGGGTTTTCCAGCATCACCACCATCGGCATTATGTTCGGGCAGAACATGCACCCGGACACTGACCTGGTGTTCAGCGATCTCTATCGCATCACCTCCGTCACCTTTTCGCTGGTCGCAACGCTGACGATGGTCTTCCTGGTGCACCTGATCCTCAATCGCTTCGAAGCGACGCGCTACGTCATCGCGCCGCCCAAGGTAGATTAATGTCCCAGCACGGCAGGCAGCTGCGAGAGTAAAAACAGGATCAGGCCAATCGTCCCGCCGACCAGCGTGCCGTTGACGCGGATGAACTGCAGGTCTTTACCGATATTGAGCTCAATCTGGCGGGACATGTCTTTGGCATCCCAGCTTTTGACCGTGTCGCTGATGTGGCGCGTCAGGAAGGCGGCAAAATCCGGCGCGAGGCGGTGCGCGGCCTGCTCCAGATGCTCGTTCAGCGACGCCCGCAGGCTGGCGTCGTTAGACAGCGTTTCGCCAAACCACAGCCCGGCGTTGGCGATGCGCTGCTTCACCCGCGAATCCTCGCTTTGCATATCCGCTTTTAGCCACTGGCGCAGGTCGGCCCACATCTCTCCCAGATAGCGGTTAAACGCCTCATCGTTTTTCAGGTAGTGCTTGATGTTGTCGGCTTTCGCCGCCATCTCCGGATCGTTTTTCAGGTTGTCGATAAGCTTCAGCGTGGCGCGGTCGAACGCCTGGCGGATCTGGTGCGTACGGTCGTGGCTGATATCGTCCAGCAGCGTGTTGACCGCGTTCGATACCATCTCCGCACTCTGATCGCCCAGCCACTCGGTGGGCAGCACCATCGCTTTGCGCGGATGCTCGGTCTTCAGCCAGTGGACAATCTGATCGGCAATAAAGTCCCGCGTGCTCTCCCGCTGAATCAGGGTAATCAGACGGTTGATGATCGCATCCAGCAGCACCTGGTGGCGGTTGTTTTTGGTCATGCTCTCCAGCATCACTGCGCTGGTTTCGGTGAAATCAACCTTGTCGATGGCCTTATGCACCGCCCGTTTGAGCAGGCGCTGAATGCGTCCGTCGTCGGTGAGTTCGAGAAAACCGCTCATCACCTGCATCAAATGCAGCCCGACGCGCTGGGCGTTGTCGGGCTTGCTGAACCAGGCGCCGATCATCTGCGCAGGTTCATAGCGGCGAATCAATGCGACCAGTGACTGGGTATCAAGAAACTTCTCCTGCACAAACTGGCCGAGATTGTCGCCGATCCGGTCTTTATTGCGCGGGATAATTGCCGTATGGCGCGAGATAAATGGAATGGGCACCCGGCGGAACAGCGCAACCACGGCAAACCAGTCTGCGAGCGCGCCGACCATCGCCGCCTCAGCAATGGCCTTTACGCCGCGCACCCAGAAGGTCTGCGGCAGGAACAGGGTGGTGATAAAGGCCGCGACTGCAACCAGCAGCAGCGACAGCGCCAGCAGCTTGGCGCGTTTGAGTTCAGCTATTTTTTCCATGGGTTAAGGATAGAGGGAAGTGAACCAAAAGTGCAAAACTGGTGTAAGGGGAGAGACGCATTCTTTGCCTGAAAACACGGCTTGTATATAAAAATTATATACATCAAAATCATCTATTATTAATTTTTTCTATATTTTTTGTGCTTATTTATTTTCGGACGTAATTTTTTGTGACCGTCGTAGTCATTTTAACGCTCTCATTAGCCATAAGATAAAAGACTATTTATGAAAGGAGACGGTATTGATGACATGGGAGTATAAAGTTTCAACAGGGGTATTGAGTCATAATGGTGTGTTTGTCGCTAACTGCTACAGCGGAGCGGGTGAATCGAAAGATAAGCCAGAGTGTGAAGGTCAACGAAACAGAGGCCTCATTCCCAGAGGTATTTATTTTATTGCCGGGTGGAATAATCATAAAAGTGCAGAGGCTATTATTCTTGAACCTATAGCGGGGACCAATACCTTTGGTAGAGATCATTTTCAAATTCATGGGGATAAAAAAGGTCAACCGCCAGGCTCAGCATCAGCTGGTTGCATCATTATGAACGGTCAGGACAAGCGCCATATGATTTATGATTCGGGTGACACAATTCTGGTGGTGCGATAATGAAATATATCATTGTGCTCTTATTGTACTTCCCGTTGGCTTTATTTGCCAAAAGTCACACTCCAGAGCAACTTTTGCAGATGATAAACGAGAAAGGTGCCTGGCATGTTGTTGCACAATTATATGCTAATGATAGCGATGAGTCGGAATGGTGGAATCATGTTATCCCAGAGATTAGCAAAGGAAACCAGAAATGGTTAGCTGTCGCGAGTGCTCTTGAGCCGGGCGTGGACGCCAGTACGGCTGAAGACTTAAAAGCAGCGCTTTCTGAAGCTATCCCTCATAATCCTGCAGGCGTTTTAGCCATTTTAAAAGACGATAAACCGTTGCTCACTATTGAACAAGTCTGCGCTTTTGCTAATTTCCCTGAGACGGAAGCAGAGAGCAATAAGCTTTATGTAGATTCAATCAGGGAGATGTTTAAGGTTAACAGTCCGAAGGGTAAAAAATGTCTCGCCGTTATGATCGCCACCGTTGAACACTCTGTTCCATTCGATAAGGATATTTAAATGGCCATTCCGGGATATATGTCATTAACTGACGATGCGGGTAATATTATAAAAGGGAGCGTGAAAGTTACAGACCGTGAAAACCAAATTGAGGTTTTAGGGCTCTATCATAACGTAAGCTATAATTCTGACCTGCATAATGGCAGAGTGTTGAGCAAACGCCAGCATCGCCCTTTTCTCATTGAAAAGGAAATTGATGCCTCCAGCGTTTATCTCTATAAAGCGCTTAGCACGGGCGGTACGCTCAGGAAAGCAACTATCGACCTTTACAGAATCAATGATGCCGGTCAGGAAGAAATCTATTTCACGATAACGCTGGAATCGGTAAAAGTCGTCACGCTGTTTTCATTAATGCATGACGTGAAAGAGACTTACCATGAAAAACAGGGGCATCTTGAGCTTGTTCTGCTTCGTTATGAAAAGATTGCCTGGCATTACCGTGACGGTAACATTATTCATACGGATGACTGGGATTATCGGTACGTGGCAAATTAATAAACGCACTGAATATTATGCTTCGCGGAACCTTATTCGTATTTAAGGTAAGTATTAACGCATTAATTCTAATTGGTTTCCCTAAGATTTAAATAAAAATTTTAGTAAGACTCTTAACAGGGATGCTAGCATATATTGTTTGAAATAAAAGTAAATAATAGTTGTAATTCTCAGTTTGGTAAAGTAATCTATCAAGCTATTAAATTGTTACATAATTCATATTTTAATGCAGTGTTGACGAAAAGGGCTAATATGCAAGACTCTTCATTTTCTCATGAAGTAATTTCTTTCTTTGAACGAATCGAAAGTCAAATTCGCCCTTTTGTGAACTCTTTGGACTCTCGCGATTTAATTTTATCTTTTATTCTATATAAAGTAATTTCAGATAAAAGTTTTTCGAATGAAGAAGGTTTTGAATATTTCATTGAGCCAGAATATCAGTTAGCAGCTTTGGTTAACTCTGAATTTATTGGCAATTCATATCAGCTATCTCACAGATTGATTCATACATTTTATTATATTGAAGAACGACATTCTGATCTACGTGATTGTTTTTTCAACTCTTGCAGGATTATTAAGGAAAACACGCTTAATGAATTGAATGGGGTGCTATTAACTTTGAACGATATTGGCTCAATAAATGAGTGGCTATCGGTAGATTTTGCAACATATATTTTTGAGTTTGTTACAGAAAGAACAGCACAATACGCGCCAGAATATATCACGCCAAATTGCATATGTAATCTTATTAGTTCTATTGCATTACAATTTCAAAATAACCCTATTAATGTTTGTGATTTTGCATGCGGTACGGGAGGGTTATTGCTTGATATATATAATAAATCTTTTGTTATTGACGAAGTTCGTGGAAATGAAATTAACAAATCAGCATTTGCATATGCAAAAATGAGGATTTTATTTAGTGGGCTTCGTCTTTCACGGTTCTCATTAACTAATGCTAATGCATTAGAAAGTATCACAGATAATAAAAAATTTGATGTTGTCATTTCTGTTCCACCTTTTAATGTTCGATGGGAGCCTGAACGTTATAAAGACTTTATTTCCTCCAGGTTGAAATTCTCTAGTCGCTCTGCTGACTTTGCCTTTCTTTGGCGCGGATATGAATCATTATCTTCTGATGGTGTGATGGTTATTGCGTTAACTCATGGAACATTGCATCGTGGTGGTAGGGACAAAGATTTGCGTAAAATCTTGATTGATGAATTTAATTGTATTGATACCGTTATAGGTTTGCCTGCAAATTTATTTTTTGGGACAAATATTCCTACTTGTTTGCTTGTTATCAGGAAGGGAAGGGAAAAAACTGACCCGATAACATTTATTGATGCTAGTAATAAATTCTCAAGAGTAAAGAATAAAAACATTATAAATAATGAGAATATTTCAGCTATTTTGGATATATTTAAAACCCCTCGCAATGTGAAATTTTTCAGTAGGCTATCAAATATTGATGAAGTAAAAAAATGCGATTATGACCTGAGCTTTTCTAATTATATTGAAGAGTTTAATGAACGAGTATTAAGTGTCACTGGTGATTCTTTCACAAGATATCATGATATTATTTCTGGGTTTAGAAAGAAGTTTAATGATAAAAATATTGTATATAGAGGTATGACAAATGCTAAATGGGAGTTGAAACCATCTATTGGTCGACTTGATATTGAGGATTCTGCCAGGGAAGCTACTGAAAGGCTTATATTTGAACAATTTAAGCAACAAGCATTGCCTTACCTTGATTTTACCCCCAGAAATGAATGGGAATGGTTAGCCTTGGCTCAACATCATGGATTACCGACAAGGTTACTTGACTGGACAACTAATCCATTGATTGCTTTATATTTTTCTGTTGAGGATGATGCTAGCATAAATGACTCGGTAGTATGGCTATATATTGATGATGTTAGTCCAGTAGAAATAGAATTTCTGAGCGACATACCTGTAATGTTTGACTCTGACCCATTGAAAATACCTGCTGACCGCGATGCTATAATTTTTGAGCCTGCTCATCTGAATAAAAGGATTATTGCCCAGAATGGGCTCTTTACTGTTCATTCTACTCCTACAAAGCCATTTTATCCTGAAAAAATCTATAAGGTTATTATCCCTGCAGGATTAAGGCGTAAATTAAAAGAACAGTTGTACCATTACGGTATCCATGAAGGTGCCGTATATCCGGGTTTAGATGGATTAAGTAGGAAAATTAAATGGGTAAACACATTTAGATGAGTTTTTTTTAGCCATCTCTTATATGATAGAGATGGCTTTATTGAAAAATTAGTTTCCTAAAGAATGTTGCTTTTGAAATTTTCGGCTTGAGCAAGTACCCCCATGTATACATCATCATTTGCAACCGGAGGGAACTTATGTTTATGCAGTAAAAGAATCAACTCAACTTTTAGTTTGGCTTTGATATCATCACGTTTGCTCCAGTCTGGATACTTCGACGTGTTATCAACGACTGCTTTCATCTCTTTTGCAAGCGCCAGCATCTTGTCGTCTTCATAGGTAAACTGATACTTGTCTCGCATATGCGCCAGGATGTCGTAAAACGCTTTCTCTTCAATATCAATCCCTAAATCTGCATAAGTGCCCATTTCGGTTTTAATATCATAGATAATATCGGTCATTTCCTGACTGAAGTGATCAAACTCTTCACCGTTCAGCACGTCGTCTTCCCGGCGCTCGTTATATCTATCCATAATGGACTGGAAGCGACGAGTGAAGTTGATCCCCTGAAGCTGGTTAATTTTTTTAAAGTCGCTGATGGCTTTCTCCAGCAGTTTCTGCAGAAGCTGGATCTTTGTTGCGGGCAGCTTGATCTTATTAATACGCGCCAGATAATCCTCGTCGAAAATATCGATCGATTCCGCTTTCTTATCGCCCAGGAAAAATAGCTCTTCCACGCCATCTGCCTTTAATGCGTCAGAAATCATCTCACGCACGCGGGCGTTCATCTGGGTAACGTCAGGAGCATCACCCTTGGTCAGCTTAAAGACGATGGAACGCACGGCAAGATAGAAATGGATATGATCACGCTCTGCCTGCGATAACGCCTCGCTGCCGCAGCAGACATCGTAGGCCGCCTTTAGGCGCTTCACCAGCCCCATAAAGCGACGTTCTATTTTCTGGGTTTGCATGACAAATTCTGCCGCCTGATTCAGACACGCAAGCTGAGCCTGAGGCTCTCCCGTAAAGTAAGCGCGGCTGTCGAAATCGTGGAACACCTGCGACAGCAGGTCGAGATGGTTCTTCACTTCAATGACCGACTGCTGAATGTCCTCAAAGTTGGTGGCATCAATGCGGGAATACATCGCCAGTGCCTGGTTCATCTGGCGCTTGATGCCGATATAGTCCACCACCAGGCCTTTGCTTTTCCCTTCCAGCTTGCGGTTAACACGGGAGATGGTCTGGATCAGGTTATGTTTTTGCAGAGGCTTATCGATGTAAATGGTGTCCAGTTCCGGCACGTCGAAACCTGTCAGCCACATATCGACCACAATAGCGATTTTGAAATTCGACTTTGCGTTTTTGAACTGTTTATCGAGCTGTTTACGGTACTCTTTACCGCCCAGCAGGTCGTACAATTTGGCATCATCGTCTTTACCTCGCGTCATCACCATCTTGACCATTTCGGACGGCGGCAGCTCTTTCTGCTCCAGCTCGGTAAGCACAACCCCTTCAGGGGCCTGTTTAACCTCAAACCACGCCGGACGACAGTCTTTTAACTGACGATACAAATCCCAGGCAATGTCCCGGCTGGCGCAGACAAACATTGCCTTACCTTTCACCGTCGAGCCTTCAGCGACGCGCTTTTCATAATGTTTGGCAAAATCTTCCGCCAGCGCCTTCAGGCGATCCTCATCACCGAGGATCGCGTTCATGGTAGCGCTGGCTTTTTTACTTTCGTCGATTTGCCACTCATTGGTGCCCGCGTTAGCGCACTCTTCGTAATATTTTTCTACCGCTTCCAGCTTGCTGGCATCCAGGATCACTTTTGCAGCACGGCCTTCATAGACGATGCGTACCGTGATCTCATCCTGAACGGATTCGGTCATGGTGTAGCTGTCCACTACCGCACCGAAGACATCCAGCGTGGCATCTACAGGCGTGCCGGTGAAACCGACATAGGTGGCTGCTGGCAGCGAGTCGTGCAGATATTTGGCGAAGCCCCAGGTCTTGCGTACCTTGCCGCTCTCTTTATCGACGATCACTTTCTGATCCAGATTGACCTGGCTGCGGTGCGCTTCGTCAGAGATACAGATGACATTGCTTCGCTCGGAGAGCAATTCGGTGTCTTCAGTAAATTTATGGATGGTGGTCAGGAAGACGCCGCCGCTGTTACGACCGGCCAGCTTTTCCCGCAGATCGTCGCGGCTGGTGACGGGCTCCACGGTATCGTCACCGATATAATTTTTGGCATTACACATCTGCGTGGAGAGCTGATCGTCCAGATCGGTACGGTCAGTGATCAGAACGATGGTCGGGCTGGCAAAATCGACGCTTTTCATCAGCAGGCGGGTTAAGAACTGCATGGTGTAACTCTTACCGCAGCCCGTGGCGCCAAAGTAGGTGCCGCCTTTACCATTGCCGTAAGGTTTACGCGCTCGCTCAATGCTGTAGTAGAGCTTGCGTGCCGCATAGTACTGCGGGTAGCGGCAGCAAATTTTCACTTCGTGTTTGGCTTTATCCGGGAAGCAGATAAAGTTTTTAATCACATCCAGCAGGCGTACCGGGTGAAAAAGCCCCTGAATCATTGAGTGCAGGGAAGGGATGCCGTCCTGCTCGCGATTTTCATTACCGGTGACTTTACGCCAGGAGTAGAAATACTCATACGGCGCGAACAGGTTGCCCATGCGGTTATTCACGCCATCGCTGATGATGCACAGCGCGTTATAGACAAACAGCTGCGGAATGTCGCGACGATAGCGGGTGCATAGCTGCTTATACGCGTCGCCAATATTGGCTTCCTGCTCGCGTACGGCACTTTTAAATTCAAACACCACCAACGGGAGGCCGTTGATATAGAGAATACCATCCGGAATACGCGGCTGGTTTTCTTTGCCGGTGATGGTCAGCTGGTTAACGATCCTAATGCGGTTCAACGGCTGGATAAGATAGCTTGCTGGCGTTTCAGCAGCCTGTTGCAGCGGCACCTCTCCGCAATCGAATAGCTCACGCAGTGCGGCGGGCAGGTGCCGGGTATCGAGCAGTTCGATATAGAGATCTTTCTGCTGACGATCGTCACGTTTAAAAAGGAAGCCATTGGCCAGCCAGGTACAAAAGATCTTATTGCTTTCGTATAGATCGGAAGCGGGCAGGGTAGTGAACTGTTTAATCAGCCGCTGGATTTCGTCTTCCGTTATACCGTCGGCCTGATAGCGAGCAGCGAGATAGTGGCGGAGATCGTCTTCAATTATCACCTGATCGAGGCTGGAACGCGGCATATTGTCGCCTGTCAGGTGCTGGTAGCCCTGCTCCTGTAACAGTTCAATTATTGCCTGTTCTAACTTCGCTTCACTGAATGAGAGATGCATATCCCGCTCCGGCCCTGGCTGGTTTTCTGGTAAGGGTTCCTGTAACAGAAGAAAACCTTAACAGAAAGCCCCTGATTTTACAGGGGCAAAAATGCGTTATGCGGCTTCGGTTTGATCTACTAAATCTGGCAGATCCTCCAGGGACAGCTCGCCGGAGATGAGTTTGGGGAGCAGGGTGTCGCGGAGGTTAGTTAGGGCTTTATTTTCCAAATTACAGCAATTCATTTTATCAAAAAAGCTACTGACTTTACCGGCAAATAAACTCATTACGGAAGGTGTCGGTATTGCACTGAAAAAACTGTCAAAGCAGCTATTCTGCACCCGTTGACGACCAGATGAACCGACCATATTTTGTATTGCGTGTAACCTAAAATTATTTTCTCGGGCTAAACAAGCCACATAAGTATAGTGTACTTTCGTAGTCCCTCGCATCACTATAAATTCGGTGGAACCAAACGCAGTCTCATTTTCATCTAAAAAATCCACAAATCCCGTTTTACCATTTTCCAGACAAGGAGTTATTCGAGCGAATAAGGTATCGTTTTTTTGGAATTTTGCACCACCTGAATATGGTTTTTCAATAATATCTGATATTGAATATCCTTGTGTGGGTAAGGATTTCATATCAACATACTTTGCGACTATATTTTTTGATAATCTTACGGTGGGATTTATATTTATAGATTTTGCTACAGACTCCAGCAGCCAACCTTTCGGTACGCAACCCTGCTCGGTTTCTTTAAACTCTGCCGGAAATAGTGCACAAACATCCGCCGGAAGTGGTTTGAAGTCTGCACTATTGCGTACTTTTTGACGCAGTTCGGCGCGAGATTGCAGCACTTCCGGGATGAGATTTCCCGCATCCAGCGCATTATCAATCACCGGGTCGAAATCCACAAACCAGGATTTGAAAAGGGTTTGGGACATTTGTTCCAGTGTTCGGCTCATACCAATATTTATGTTAATCTTATCACTAAAAACTGATATTGTATTAACAATTTTATTCTGAATGTCTTTATTAATAATAGGAAGGATAAATTTTTTAATATCTCTGGCAGGTAGTTGTGGTACAGCTGAACCAGAAATAAGATTAACTATTTGTTCTTGCAAAAAAACGGATGTTAATATGAGGTATAAAAACTTTGGATTCCATAATTTATCATCAGCTCGTATGATAATCATCCCGGAATTTATTCTAATATGTTTATAAGGATTTGTACTATCATAATACGCAACATTACCAACGGTACCACGGGTTGTAAGAACAATGTCATCATGTCTGAGTTTTCCCGCTTTTAATTGAGAATCCTTAATTGCATTTATAAATGCAGTTTCTTGAAACTGAAAACCAGATTTCGTTACATTTTTAGCCGATAGAAAAAGACAATGGCCTTTCTCCATAAAATCATTATGTTTAGGATAGTTTTTACCTCTGTCACCATCAATTAATTGTATTCCTGCATGTTCTAATAACTGAAACTCAAAGCCCATAACCTAATGCCTCCAGGTTCTTACGAATCGCTTTATCAAGCTCTTCCGCCTGCTTCATCTGCTCAAACAACGTCTTCGACAACTCTCTCATTTTAGTTTCAAACACCACGCCGTCATCTTCCTGCTCGACGGCACCCACGTAACGACCCGGGGTCAGCACATAGTCGTTAGCCTTGATCTCTTCAATGGTGGCGACTTTGCAGAACCCAGCCTTGTCTTGGTATTTCGCCAGCCTGCTGTCGCCGCGCTTAACGCGTTCAGCCAGCTCTTCCGGCGTACTGCGCCACGCATGGTAAGTATCTGCGATGGTGGCGATATCATCCGCCGTCAGTTCTTTGGTGGTGCGGTTCATCATGGTGCCGAGGTTACGCGCATCAATAAACAGCGTTTCACCCTGACGGTTGCGGTAGCCTTTGGCGGGGTCGTCCGCCTTCGATTTTGTCATAAACCACAGGCAGACCGGGATCTGGGTGGTGTAGAACAGCTGGCCGGGCAGGGCGATCATGCAGTCGATCAGATCGTTTTCGACCATCTGCGCGCGGATCTCGCCTTCGCCGCTGGTGTTGGAGCTCATGGAGCCGTTTGCCAGCACAAAACCGGCGGTACCGTTGGCCGACAGCTTGGAGAGCATGTGCAAAATCCAGCCGTAGTTGGCGTTACCGGTTGGCGGCGTGCGGTAGCCTGCGAAGCGCGGATCGTTGGTCAGCTCGGCGTCGTTACGCCAGTCTTTGAGGTTAAACGGCGGGTTGGCCAGAATGTAGTCGGCTTTTAAATCCGGGTGCTGGTCGTTGAAAAAGGTGTCCGCAGGACGTTCGCCAAGATTGGCTGACAGGCCGCGAATCGCGAGGTTCATCTTCGCCAGCTTGTAGGTGGTGGCCGTCAGCTCCTGACCGTACAGGGCGATATCGCGGCTTTTACCCTGGTGGCTTTCGACGAACTTCACCGACTGGACAAACATCCCCGCCGAGCCGCAGCATGGGTCATAGATTTTGCCCTGGAACGGTTCGAGCATTTCGGTCAGCAACGTCACCACGCATTTTGGCGTATAGAACTCGCCGCCGCCTTTGCCTTCGGTGGCGGCAAACTTGCCGAGGAAGTATTCGTACACGCGGCCGACCAGGTCTTCTTTCGACAGCGCTTCAACGTCGGTTTCGTGTGCCAGCGTTTCGATGTTGTCGATAGTGTCGATCAGCGATGCCAGCTTCTTGGTCTCCAGATCCTGACGGCTGAAGTAGTTATCCGGCAGCGCGCCTTTCAGCGTCGGGTTGCGCTTCTCAATGGTCGAGAGAGCGGTATCAATCAGAACGGCGAGATTATCCTGCTTGGCGTTCTGTTTAATGAACGACCAGCGCGCCTCTTCCGGCAGGTAGAAGATATTGTCCTGCTGATAGAAGACTTCCATTTCCAGGAAGTCTCCCTGGCCTTCGTCCTTCATTTTTTGACGACGGGCCTCGAATTTATCGCTGATAAATTTCAAGAACACGAGGCTCAGTACCACGTGCTTGTACTCAGAGGATTCAACGCTACCGCGAAGCTGGTTCGCGGTATCCCATAATGTGTCTTCAAAGCCTTTCTTTGCTTTGGCTTTTTTTGCTGGTGCTTTGGCCATGATGAACTCAATCAGGAAAAATTTGGCGTCTATTGTAGCGATTAAGACGTTAAATTTCGCCTTTTAATCCCTCTTCCAGTTCATCAAAAAGCTGTAAATCCACATCCAGCAACTCCACCGCATTACTGCGTCGAATGCCGACATTATTCTCAATCAGCAGTTCTAACAGCCGGTCACCATCTATCAAGGTAATCGGTGCGGCACCGGGATGCAGAGCCGCTTTTTCACAATTCCCGGCAAAACGCCCCGTGGTGATGAGTGTGCCCCGGATCGCGCTGTGATAAGGCAACGCGCCACGTAACTGGTCGATAACAGGGCGGGTAATATTGCTCTGCATACGCTTAACCTGCACCACTTCCGTGATGGTGGTAATGCCCACCTGTACTCTGCCGACGACATCGACACCCTTATCGCCTGACGCTTTGGTCACTTCCACCTGTTCATAACCCATCGCCTCCAGAAGTTGACCAATCAGATGCTCAAACTTGTAGGGATTCATGGTGCTGATCTGTTCGCGTAGCTGCTCTTTTTGCTGTTGGTTGTAACGCTTCACCGCGTCCAGAAGTTCTTTTCGCGGATCGGCTTTTCGGGCCGGTAACGCATTCGCTAACCATGCCCGGCCTTTATCGGTGATGTAGTAACTCATCCCTTCACGGGCGACCATATCGCGATCGATCAGGTTGTAGAGGCGCGAGTAGAGCGTGCTTTTGATAGAACTGGTAGAAGCGAACTTTGAATGCTGGTGTAAAAAAGCCTGCCATTCCGGGAGTAAGTCAGCACGACGGGACATTTCACGTCCCGCCAGCAGTTCAAGAAGTTGCAGTAACCCTTCTTTGTCGTCCAGCGTGCGTAATGTGGCATCATCATTATTCAGAAATTGCTGCCCGCTCTCGGTGGGTACCCAGGTATCTTTCGGCGTCGTTTCCATCAGTTCGAAGACCGAAGAGTTTAGAAACAAATAGCTACCGTAACTATGGCGCGGATTGAGGATGTGGTTATCCTGATTCCAGATCCGCAGCGCGATCTCAGCATCTTCGCCTTTCAGGCGTTCGTTGATCCACATATCAGGTTCGGACCAGTCAACCGGGTTTTGCGGCGTGCCGGTTTGTTCCTGAATTGCATTGATCATGTTACGTACAGAATTCACCGAATAGCCGGAGACGGCTTTCATCATTGCCTGAATCTGCGCATAGGTTGGAAAAAGTGGCGTAATAACTTTGTAATTTTTCACGTTGTTCCCTTAACGATTGCTGTGGCTTTAGCTTGCCACTTCAGGGAAGAAATACTAATAACTAAGTCACTTATTTTGTAAGGTAATAATGGCTTTATAGGTTTTCTATGCGGGCAAAACACTACTCCATAGCCAGCCGCCACAGCACCCATCCCCCAAACCCCATCAGCACCACCCCCGCCGTGCGCTCAATCAGCCACAGCGAACGGCTGAGCTTCTGTTGTACCGCCGATAGCCCCAACAGCGACACCAGCGCTAAATCCCACGCCAGCACCACCATCACCATCCAGACGCCGCAGGTCGCCTGCTGAAGCAGCGTTACGTCCGGCCCCAGCAAGGCCGTCATCAGCGCCAGATAGAACAGCGCGTTCTTCGGGTTTAACAGCGCCGAACCGAGCCCCAGCAGGATCTGCTTTTGCAGCGACGGGAAGCGCTGGTGGGTTTCATTCAGCGCCAGCGACTGCTGGCGGCTGCGAATCAGATGCGATCCGATCCACATCAGGTACAGCGCCCCGCAAAGCTCGATCAGCGTAAACAGCCACGTAAACTGGCGCAGCGCGCTCCAGCCGATAATCACCAGAACAATATAGAGCGCGTTGCCCGCGGCGATGCCGACGCACAATCCGGCGCTGCCGCGCAGCCGGTAGCGCGCGGCGTAGCCCACCAGCAGGAAGAAATCCGGGCCCGGGCTTAGCAGGGCAACAAAATGCGCCAGCGCCAGGGCGAGAAAAGCGGAAGGGAATAACAGTTCCATAGCGACCTCAGTAAATAATCTGCGGTCAGACTACGGCGCTGCAGAACCTATTTATTGTCTGATATTGATCGGCCCGTCGCGTACTGGCGCGGCGTGGCGGCGGTATAGCTGACGAAGGTCTTATGAAAATGGCTCTGGTCGGCAAAGCCGCTCTGGTAGCCAACGTCGGCAATATCATCCCCGGCGCGCAGCCGCGCTTTGGCGAATTCCACGCGGGAGATGTTGAGAAAGCTGCCCGGCGTCAGGCCGGTGTCCTGCCTGAAGGTGCGGATCAGCGTCTCCTTGCGCAGCGAGAAGCGTTGGGCAAGCTCGTCGAGGGAAGGCGGTGCGGCCAGGTCGGCAAGAAACGCCTGCCGCACGTGCTGGCTGGTTGAGCGAAGCGCATCTGCGTTTTTCTCGCATCGGGGAAGAGCTGAAAGCAGCGTATCCACGGACGCAGGCGACATCGTCTCAACAATATCAAGGTAGCGCTTAAAGAGCGTAGGGTCGCGAATCACCTGGAGCGCCAGCGGAAGCCCGGTGTCGATGTAGAGCATATGATAGCTGCGCGGTTGCCCGGCGACGGGGTTACAGCTATGCGGCGTACAGGCCGGGATCACAATGAGGTCCCCGGGGCTAAGGATGTATTCTCTGTCATGGCACACGCAGCAGGTCTGGCCTTCCATAATCGCGCCGATAGAGAGCTGAGGGTGACTATGGCGTTTGTACGCCTGCGTGCTCCGCCACGTGCTGCGCAGCTCAAGGCCTGAGGTGCGGTGAAAAGTCTGGCGGATATGTCGGGTATCGGTCATGGGCGCTCCTTCTGAAGATTTTTTATACCACGTCAGCGACCCCTCTGGCAGCGCTTCATTAAGAACCTTCCGGATATACCCAACTTTACGCCCACGACCAGTCATGTTGACTACCCTTAATACCCTAAGCGGTAAAACAAGGAGATTCGACATGGCTTATCAGACAGTAAACCCTGCCACTAACCAGCTCATCAAAGAATACCCCTCGCATACCGACGCGGATATCGAAGCGGCGCTGAAGGCGGCCGATGCGCTTTATCATTCGGACTGGGCGAAAGGCGACATCAGCCAGCGCCTGCCGGTGCTGCATAAGCTTGCCGATCTGATCGACGAGCGCGTGGAGGATCTGGCTAAAATCGCCAGCCAGGAGATGGGTAAGCTCATCGAACAGAGCCGCGGCGAGGTGAAGCTGTGCGCGCAGATCGCGCGCTACTACGCCGACAACGCGAAGCAGTTCCTGGCCCCGGTGAAGTACAACTCTGAGCTCGGTGAAGCCTGGGTGGAGCATCACCCGATTGGCGTGCTGATGGCCGTTGAGCCGTGGAACTTCCCGTACTACCAGCTGATGCGCGTGCTGGCGCCAAACCTGGCGGCGGGGAACCCCGTCATCGCCAAGCATGCCAGCATCGTACCGCACTGCGCCGAGACCTTTGCCCATCTGGTGCGCGAGGCGGGCGCACCGGAAGGGGCGTGGACCAACCTGTTTATTTCGTCCGAGCAGGTGGCGAATATCATTGCTGACGATCGCGTGCAGGGCGCCGCATTAACCGGCTCCGAAAAGGCCGGCAGCGTGGTGGCCACGCAGGCGGCGAAGCATATCAAGAAATCCACGCTGGAGCTGGGCGGTAACGACGTGTTCGTGGTGCTGGATGACTCAGACCTTGAGAAGGCCGTGAAAATTGGCGTTAACGCGCGGCTCAACAACGCCGGGCAGGTCTGCACCGCGGCGAAGCGCTTTATCCTGCATGAAAAGATTGCGGATGCCTTCCTGAGCAAATTCACCGAGGCGTTTAAGCAGGTGAAGATTGGCGATCCGCTGGACGAAAGCACCACGCTGGGGCCGCTCTCTTCCAAAGATGCGCTGGAAACGCTGACCAAACAGGTTAACGAGGCGGTGAAAAACGGTGCGACGCTGCACTATGGCGGCAAACCGGTACAGCGCGACGGGAGCTTTTTCGAACCGACGATCCTGACGAATATCTCCCGCGATAACCCGGCGTATTTCGAAGAGTTCTTCGGCCCGGTAGCGCAGATTTACGTCGTGAAAAGCGACGACGAGGCGGTCGCGCTGGCTAACGACTCCCACTACGGCCTTGGCGGGGCGGTATTTAGTCATAATATCGAGCGCGCGAAGAAAATGGCGTCACGGATTGAGACCGGGATGGTGTACATCAACTGGCTCACCGATACCGCACCGGAGCTGCCGTTCGGCGGGGTGAAGCGCTCCGGCTACGGACGCGAGCTGTCGGATCTGGGGATCAAAGAGTTTGTGAACCAGAAGCTGGTGGTGGTGCGTAAGTAAGAGATAATAAAAAACCTGCCATCCGGCAGGTTTTTTTAAAAGGGGGATTATTTGACTTCGATCTTGTCCCAGCCGCTTTTGAACATGCAGCTGTCGACTAGCGTATCCCGGCGATATTCATTCGCGTCTTCAACCGTGTAGCTCGTGGAAATATCCTTTTTCTTGTTCTTTTTGTCCGTTTTTTCCGAACTCGAACCGGTCACGACGTTATCCGGGGGTAGATCGATCAGCGCCTGCGCTTCGCATTCCGTGAGCTTTTTATTCATCTCAGCATCGCTGACGCCCGGTTTCACCCATTTGTACTGGACGCAGCCGGTGAGCATCAGCGTGAGGCTCAGAACGCAAAGCGCGGTCATGCGGTGTTTCATCAGAAGGTGACTCCACCGCCTACGTATGCGCCGTCAATCAGCGTGTGGCCAGGACGACCGTCTTTACCGTCCACGCTCACGTGGCGGTAACCCACTTTCAGGGTCACTGGCGTAATTGGCGTCCAGCTTACGCCGCCGTTGGCTTCGACGTAGTTTTTCACGCTGTTGTTCAGGCCTTCTGGTGCGACATAGCCTTCACCGTACACGTGGATGCTGTCGGTCAGGGCAACGTTTACGCCGCCGCCAATCGGGAACGCCACGCCGTTATCGCCTTTTTTCGGGCCGAGGTAGATGGCTTTTGCACCCGCATTCAGCATCACCGGGCCAAGACCCAGGTTGTAGCCTGCGCCCACGCCCCCGGTCTGGGTACCGTCATCGGTGTTTTTGAGCCAGTTGCTTTCGAGATAAACACCGGATGAGGATTTCCCCATTTCCAGATTGAGGTTGGTAAAGTTTTTACCCTGCTCAACGGTGCCGCCCATCGCCAGTGCGGAACCCGATACGGCAGCCAGAGCAGAAAGAAGAAGGAAATTCAGTTTTTTCATGTTTTTTGCCTCGTCATTAAATTCATCTGGGCGCACCTTAACAAGCGATGTTAATGACTGCAAATGTGATATAAATCGCGGTTTTATACTGATATTGTTAACTTTTTTATTGAAGTTGTTGCAATGATGTTTGATTGTCGGGGTGTCAACAGGGGATGTTTTTAGCGTTTAGGAACCGTTTAGTTTTTTGACTAAACATAAACTGAACGAGGCGGGGATAGTGATTTGAGATGAATTAATTGGGTTTCTAATAATTTCCAAAAATATTTCACCTGTCACACAAAACAACAAAGCCTTACATTTCGAGCGATGAATATACGTTCAATCGCGCAGGCCGGTTTCCCTTCCATGTCATTTTTCTGACACGTTTATTCTTTACGTTGTTGGCTTCACTAACTGGATGCTAACAATATGAAAAGAAAAATTATTCCTGTTCTAATCGGCTGTACGCTCTCTTTCTCTGGCCTGGCGGCGCAGCCCACTGCTGAGCGCTATGTCGTCAGCTTCCCTGAAGGCTCCCACGTGAGCTACAGCGGCGCGTTTGCCAGCGCGTTTCCGAACGGACTGCCCGTGGGAATCGGTTCTGGCCTGCTGTTTACGGGCAAGCAGGGTGATGCCCTGACCTTTGCGACCGTGACCGATCGCGGTCCAAACGCCGATGCGCCAAAAATGGGTAAAAACGAAGCCAAAATATTTGTCACGCCAGATTTCGCGCCGCTGCTGATGACCATCCGCGTCCAGAACGGCAAAGCGGAGGCGGTTGATGCCCGTCCGCTGCATGACGATAAAGGCGAAATTAACGGTCTGCCGCTGCAAAGCGGTGTGATTGGCTCCACTAACGAAGTGGCCTTCAGCGATACCTTAAAGACGCTCAAGGGTGACAACCGCGGGCTGGATACGGAAGGCATCACGCCGGACGGGAAAGGCGGCTACTGGCTGTGCGACGAGTACGGCCCTTTCCTGATTAACGTCGACGGCAAAGGGAAGATCCTGGCGATCCACGGGCCGCAGGCGGCGGAAGGGGAGAAATCCATCGCGGGCGGCCTGCCAAACATTATCAAATGGCGCCAGGCGAACCGGGGCTTTGAAGGCCTGACCCGGATGCCGGACGGGCGTATTATCGCCGCCGTGCAAAGCACGCTGGATATCGACGGTAAGAGCAAAAAGCAGGCGCTGTTTACGCGTCTGGTGAGCTTCGACCCGGCAACCGGGAAAACGGCGATGTACGGTTACCCTATCGACAGCGCGGCCTACAGCAAAAACAGCGACGCCAAAATCGGCGACATCGTGGCGCTCGATGACCAGCACATCCTGCTGATTGAGCAGGGAAGCGATAAAAACGACGGCATGCGTAACCTTATCTACAAGGTGGATCTCAGCAAGGCGAGCGACCTGACCGCCTTCGACAAGCCGGGCGAATACCCGGAGTTTGATGATGAGAAAACCCTGGCGCAGCGCGGCATTACCCTTGCGGCAAAAACGCAGGTGGTCGATCTGCGCGCGCTGGGCTGGCAGCAGGAGAAGGCCGAAGGGCTGGCGCTGATCGACAGCAAAACGCTTGCGGTGGCGAACGATAACGACTTTGGCGTGAAGGTGGCGATGCAAAACCCGGTCGAGGGCAAGAAGCTCAAGGATTATCGGGTGAACGCGGAAGGCAAGCTGACGCTGGATGATAAACCGGTGGAAACCACGCTCAGCGTGAAGCCGCTGAAAAAGCCGGAGTCGGACAGCGAGCTGTGGATTGTGACGCTGCCGGAAGCGGTGAAATAAGTTTACCCTTCTTGCTAAAGGCTGGGGTATCCCCACAAGATAATGCCTGCACAGACGGCTCCCTCTCCCTTGAGGGAGAGGGCTGGGGTGAGGGGGAACATACGGCTGTGGAGGT
>OGYT01001049.1_pt1 | contig 19749 bp, 17 predicted proteins | sample 1576631 | NCBI WGS metagenome assembly OGYT01 (sample SAMEA3541588, study PRJEB24748) | human gut metagenome | biome: human gut; feature: human-associated habitat; material: faeces | place: China | collected 2012
CGGCGCAATATAAGAATACATTAAGAAATAATTCTTTTCATATTATATTGTGCCGTATCGGCACTTTCTTTAAACTGATTTCTTTAAAGGCAAAGAAATCGGTAAATAGAAATTATTTTATATGATAAAATAGTATCAATGAATATAAAACTTAGAAAAGGATTTTCGCTTATGGATTCCGTATTATTTATCGCACCGCAAAAAGAAATCGCTCAAGTGGCGCGGAAAGTTCTTGATGAACTTAATATTTCCATGCCCATCATCGTCGCTAAAAACGAAGACGCTGTAGAAAAAGTGAAACAGTATCCCAATGCTTCTGTAATCATCAGCCGCGGCGGTACAGCACGCGATTTGAAAAAATATACCGACAAAATCATTGTCGATATCAATATTTCCTTCGCCGATATTTTTCCGTCCATTGAAAAACTGAGCCGTCTCGGCAGCAAAAATATCGCCATAATTTCCAACAACCATATTATCGATAAAGAAGAAACAAATCTTACCATTAATGATACTTTTATAAAAATATGTCCATATGCTGCCGATGAAGATGTTTTCGGCATTATTGAAGGTTTTCTGCCAAAGAAAATCGACGGCATTATCGGCGACATCAAGCCGGTGGAAATAGGCAATACCTACAATATTCCCAGCATTTATATTGAATCAAATACGCTTTCCATCACAAAAGCAGTTAAAGAAGCTCTTTCCATTGTCGACTCCCAGCAGAAAAAACAACTGCGTCTGCAAACGCTGCAGACCATTATCAACAACATTGATGAAGGTATCATTGTCTACAACTTGAACAATCAGCCGATTTTCTCCAATGAACTTGGGCAGCAGATTATCAATAATTATGATATATTATCCGGCAGACGCGGTCAGAACAAACTTATTAATTTCTTCAATAATTACAACGGCAAAATTCTCGATATCAACAATGAAAAAATTCTTCTGGATGTAATCACTTTAAATCTGGATAATGAACGCAATAACAAAGTGCTGATTTTCCAGAAAGTAAATTCCATAGAAAAAACAGCTCGTAAAATCCGCCTTGCTTTGTATCAAAAAGGACTTTATGCAAAAAAAACCTTTTCGGATATTCTGTACAACTCTCCTCAAATGAAAGATGTTTTAAAAACAGCAAAATTGTTTGCTCAGTCCAAGTCCACTGTTCTAATTTATGGCGAAACGGGTACCGGCAAGGAAGGACTGGCACAGAGCATTCATAACGCCAGTCCTCGCCGTGATAAACCGTTCGTTTCCGTAAACTGCGCATCGCTTCCGCCAACGCTTATCGAATCGGAATTATTCGGCTATGTGGAAGGTGCCTTCACCGGTGCCAGAAAATCCGGCAAAAAAGGTTTATTCGAAATGGCTCATACCGGTACGATTTTTCTTGATGAAATCGGCGATTTACCGCTGGACATTCAAAGCCGACTGCTGCGCGTCATTCAGGAACGGGAAATAATGCGCATCGGCGATGACAAAATTCTGCCTATAGATATTCGCCTCATCTGCGCCACCAATAAAAATCTGAAAGAACTCGTAAAGGAAAATAAGTTCCGCCAGGATTTATACTATCGTATAAATGTCCTGCGTTTGACACTGCCGCCGCTGCGTAAGCGCAAAGAAGATATTCTTCTGCTAATGAATTTCTACCTGCAAAAATACGCTCAGGAAAAAAACAAACCTATCGTCCTTTCACCGGAAATACAAAAATATCTGGAAAATTATCCCTGGTACGGCAATATCCGCGAATTGAAAAATGTTGCCGAAGCTCTCGCTCTTATTTACCGCAAGAATTTCAGCCTGAAAGAACTGAAAAATCTACTCGATGATGACAGTGATATTGAAACATCCACCGCCAACACTTTATCCATTCCGCTAAAAGGTCCTCTGAAAAACATGGAAAAAGAAATCATCCGCCAACTAGCGCAGAAAAATTACAGCAGCGACGCCATTTGTCAGCTTTTAGGCATAAGCAAAGTTACACTTTGGCGCAAAACAAAATAATTTTTTCATAAACAAAACCATTGAATTTCAATTTTGAAATCAATGGTTTTATTTTTTTATCCGCTTAAAAATTCAACATTGCATTCGCTATTGAAAATATTGATATTCCCGCAAAAATTCAGATAAATTTTTATGTTGGCACGCAATTTGCATTAAATATATAATGTCTGCATTCGGAATTTATATCACATCAATAATTATAAAAGGAGCGCTTATAATGAAAACCTTAAATCTACAATCTTTTCCTGAACTAAAAAACAACAGACCGGAAAAAATAATTCAGTTCGGCGAAGGAAATTTCATTCGTGCATTCATGGACTGGATGGTTCAACAGATGAATAAACAGGGTACTTTTAATGGCAGCGTTGTTGCCATACAGCCTACACCGCACGGAAAAGTCGTAGGCAAACTAAATACACAGGACGGTTTATTCACGGTTATTCTGCGCGGCATTGCCGACGGACAGACAGTAAACAGCCATGAAATCATCAGTTGCGTAAGCCGCGGTATCAATCCGTATACCGATTGGCAGGAAGTTTTAAAATGCGCGGAAAATCCGGAAATGGAATTTGTTTTTTCCAACACGACGGAAGCCGGACTCACTTACAATCACGAAGATAAAGCGGATATGCAACCGCCTCTTTCCTATCCTGCAAAACTTACACTGTTTCTATACCATCGCTATGAATATTTCCACGGTGATAAAAATAAGGGAATGTACATCATTCCATGTGAACTTCTGGAAAGCAACGGCGAACTTTTGAAAAATATCATTTTAAAACATTGCGAAGACTGGAATTTGCCGGAAGAATTCAGAACATGGATTGAAACGAGCAATAAATTCTACAACAGCCTCGTAGACAGAGTAGTCAGCGGTTATCCGAAAGATGAAATCGAAACTATCACCCAGGAACTAGGCTATGAAGACACACTTATTGCCTGCGGCGAACCGTTTCACTTTCTTGCACTGGAAGGAGATGAAAGTCTTAATGATAAACTGCCGTTTACAAAAAGCGGTCTTAATGTCGTCATCGAAAAAGATATCACAAAATACCGCCAACGCAAAGTCCGTCTGTTAAACGGAGGCCATACAGCAAATGTTCCGGCAAGTTTCCTCGCAGGTCTTGATACCGTAGCTGAAATGATGAATGACGAAATTACAGGCAAATTCACCCGTCAGACAATAAAAAACATCATTCTTCCTTCCGTACCTATGGACAGACAGATGCTGGAAGACTTCGCCTCTGCCGTAATCGAACGTTTCCAGAACCCGTTCATCAAACATCAGTTGCTCAGTATTTTACTTAACTGTACTTCCAAATTCAAAGTGAGAGTATTGCCGTCCCTGCTCGAATACCGTGAAAAATTCGGCATTTTTCCGCAAAACTTATGTTTCAGCTTTGCCGCCTATATTTATCTGTACAAATCAAATAAAAGAAACGGAAAAACGTTTGAATTTACGGATGACAGTACGGCTCTCAGCAAACTTCATGCCGCATGGCAGCTTTACGACAACTCTTTAACAGGTGCCCACAGTGTTGCAACGCAGATTTTAGGCGATACTGATTTATGGGACACGGATCTCACTATTTATACGGACCTTGTAAAAGATGTTGCCAAATATTTATACGAAATCGACATCAACGGCACGAAAAAAATCATGCAATCATTATTAACCGACGAGGAATAAATTATGGACATACTGCAAATAAACAAACTAGATAATGTAGCTGTAGCTCTTAAAGATTTACAAAAAGGAACCGTAGTTTCCGTCAATAATTCCGCCATTGAACTGCCGGAGGATATTCCTTCCGGTCATAAAGTGGCGATAAGGGATATTGCCGAAAATGAAAACATCATTAAATACAGCTTTCCCATCGGTCACGCTGTTTGCCCGATAAAACAGGGCAGCCATGTTCACACGCATAATATAAAGACGAACTTAGGCTCCATTCTGAATTACGAATACAATCCCGCTTTGCCTGCCGCACTTCCCGCCTCAAACAAAAAAACCTTCATGGGTTATAAGCGGGAAAACAATACGGTAGGAACACGTAACAATCTATGGATTGTGCCTACAGTAAACTGCGTTACCAGCACAGTTCACTATCTGGAAAAAATCGGCAGAAAACTGATTGAAAATTATCCGAATATCGATGACTGCATAGGCATTACCCATCCTTACGGCTGTTCGCAAATCGGTAATGATTATGTGATGACGCAGAAAATCCTGGCAAATATCGTAAATCATCCCAACGCCGGCGCAGTTCTCGTCGTAAGTCTCGGCTGTGAAAATAACAATTTGACCGAATTTAAAAAAGTTCTCGGTAACTACAATCCTGACCGCGTTAAATTCATGGTTACGCAGGAAGTGGAAGATGAAGATATTACCGGCAGACAGCTACTAAAAGAACTGGCTGAATTTGCCAATAAATACAAACGGGAACAATGCCCTTTAAATAAATTGCGCATTGGACTCAAATGCGGCGGTTCCGACGGATTTTCCGGCATAACGGCCAATCCGTTAATCGGCGAATTATCCGACCTGGTTATCGGCAGCGGCGGAACGACCGTACTGACGGAAGTTCCTGAAATGTTCGGTGCAGAAACACTTCTAATGAACAGAGCCAAAGATGAACGGACTTTTCAAAAAACGGTAAATTTAATCAACTGCTTCAAACAGTATTTCAAACGCTACGACCAGCCGATTTCCGACAATCCTTCGCCCGGCAATAAAAAAGGCGGCATCACCACCTTGGAAGACAAATCTCTCGGCTGTGTGCAAAAAGGCGGTCATGCTCAGGTAGTTGACGTCTTGGACTACGGCGACACAATAAAGACAACGGGACTCAATCTGTTAAACGGCCCAGGTAATGACTCCGTTTCCACAACGGTACTCGCCGCCAGCGGCTGTCAGATAATTTTATTCTCAACAGGACGCGGCACGCCATGGGGAACAATCGTTCCTACCGCAAAAATCGCCACAAACAGCAAACTTGCCAAGTATAAAGCGAAATGGATTGACTTCAACGCCGGAAGTCTTCTGGAAGGCGTTGAAATGCAGCAGCTTCGCGACAATTTATTCGATTTCATTCTGGATACGGCTTCTGGAAAACAGACAAAAGCCGAACAGATGGACTTTCATGAAATCGCAGTCTGGAAAGACGGCGTTACGGAATAAATACTTTACAGGAGGGATTATATGCAAAACGGATTGATTTTAGTCGGCGAACCGATGGGTCTTCTAATCGCCCAAACGGAAGGCAGCCTTGACAACGTCAAGGGCTATGACCTAGCTGTTGCCGGTGCCGAATTCAACGTTGCCGTCGGTGCAGCACGCCTGGAGCATAAAGTTACGTATATGACAAAACTCGGCGACGACCCGTTCGGCAGACTCATCGTCAATGTACTTAATGAAAACAATATCGGCAGTGAATTTGTCACTTTTACCAAAGAACGGCCAACCGGTTTTATGCTCAAAGGCAGAACAAGCGTCGGCGACCCGGATATATTTTACTTTCGCAAAAACTCGGCAGCTTCCACACTAAGCGCAGCAGATGTAGAAAAAATAGATTTAAGTCAATACACGAATATTCATCTGACCGGAATTCTGCCGGCACTTTCCGAAAGTGCTAAAGAAGCAACATTCGCTTTAATGCAAAAAGCCAAAACGCAGGGACTTTTTATCAGCTTCGACCCGAATTTGCGCCCTCAGCTCTGGCATTCACAAGAAGATATGATTGAAACGATTAACAGGCTCGCTTCCTATGCCGACCTTGTACTGCCGGGAGAAAATGAGGGCAAAATCCTTGTCGGCACAAAAGACGCCCATACTATCAACGAATTTTACCTGAAAAACGGCTCTTCCGTCTGCGTTACTAAATGCGGCAGTAAGGGAGCCTATGTTTCCACGGATAAAGGCGAAAATTACATGGTTGACGGCTACACGGTAAAAAAAGTCGTTGACACGGTAGGTGCAGGCGACGGCTTTGCAACTGGCGTCATCACAGGCCTCATGGAAGGGCTGCCGCTAGATAAAGCCGTTAAGCGCGGTACGGCAATCGGTGCCATTCAGGTAATGAGCCGCGGCGACAATGAAGGTCTTCCAACGCGTGAAGAACTTGCCAATTTTCAGTTTCTTTCTGAATAAACCTTTAATAATTAAACAAAATAAACGGAGATGTTAATAATGATTAGTGAAAACATGCAGAAAATATTCGATATCGGACTTGTTCCGCTTGTAGTTTTAGATGATGCCAATGATGCCGTACCGCTTGCCAAAGCACTTGTTGCCGGCGGCATTCCCGTAGCCGAAGTGACATTCCGCACGGCGGCAGGCGGCGACACCATTTACAAAATGGCGCATGAAGTACCGGAAATCATCGTCGGTGCAGGTACGGTGCACGATGTTGCTCATGCCCAAGAAGCCGTGGAAAAAGGCGCAAAATTCATTGTTTCTCCGGGACTCAATCCTGCCGTTGTCAAATGGTGCGTAGACAATAATATCGACGTACTTCCGGGAACGGTTACACCGAGCGATATTGAAACAGCCATGTCATTCGGCCTTACAATCTGCAAATTCTTCCCTGCCGAAGTATACGGCGGCGTTAAAACTTTAAAAGCACTTGCAGGTCCTTTCGGCGATATCAAATTCATGCCGACAGGCGGCGTCAATGAAAATAATATGAACGACTATCTGGCTCTGCCGAACGTTGCGGCAATCGGCGGAAGTTTCATGCTGCCGAATAAACTTGTAAAAGCAAAACAGTGGGATGAAATCACAGCTCTTTGTAAATCTATTGTTGCTAAAAACATTAGAAACAAATAATTTTATCTTTTTCACAAATAAAACTATCGTATTTCTATTTTGAAAAAATTCACCTTTCCTCTCTCTTAAAAATAAATATATTACTGCATAAATACTGTTTCATTAAAGAAAATATCTTTAATCAATTATTTGGCACGATAATTGCATTTAACTAATGTTAGGCAGTAATAGAACCTCTATCAAAAAATATAGATAATGGTGTAATCTACACTTCATTATCTATATTTTTGTATACATTACATCCGTATATTCACTCTAAAAGAAATTTATGCTAAGATAGAACTAATATAAATCTTATTTAAATCTATGTCTGTTTTTATTAATTGTATATATTATAAAGGTAGGTTGATGACATGATTGCTGACAACACGAATTTTGAGCTTACTGATGCTCTTAAAGAAAAAATCAAAAGCATCATAGCAGCTCATGATTATGATTTTACTCAAATTGTTGGTATATTGGTTGAAGTTCAGCAGGAAATTCCGCAGCATTATATTCCAAAAATCGTAGCTTATTATATTGCGGAAAATTTACCTGATGTTAAAGTATCCGTCATTTATGACTGCATCACTTTCTACGATGCTCTCTCCGATAAACCGCGAGGACGGTATCCAATTGAAGTATGCAATAATATTGCCTGCAAAGTTAATAACAATAAATTTTTAATTGATACTTTGCAGAAGCTTTTGAATATCGGTTTTGACAGTGTAACGTATGACGGCAAATTTACTTTGGAAAAAGTTTCCTGTTTCGGTGCTTGTGATAAAGCTCCTGCTGTCCGTATTAACGGTCAGGTTTACGGCAATCTCGACAGCGAAGAAAAAATCCGCGCACTGCTTGAAAAATTCATCTAAACAGAAAACTAAGGAAAGGCAGGGTTTTATGATATGAGTACAGTTCAGTACATAACCGAAAATTTTGGTAAATACGATGTATTCTCCATTGAATCTTATATGAATATAGGCGGTTTTTCTGCTTTAAAAAAAGCTGTAACAATGGATAAAGAGGATATCGCCTCTCTACTCAGCGAAGCGAAAATCAAAGGACGCGGCGGTGCCGCCTACCCTATGGGGCGAAAATGGTCGCAGGCTCGTGCAGTCCCTCGTCCGCATCATTGCGTTATCTGTAATGCCGACGAAGGCGAAACCTGCACATTTAAAGACCGTGAACTTATTACAAACGACCCGTTCAATTTAATTGAAGCTATCATCATTGCGGGCTGGGCAGTAGAGGCCGAGGACGGATATATCTACATGCGCGCCGAATACAGCCATCTCCGTCCGCGTCTTTTGAATGCGATAAAACAGGCGGAGGAAAACGGTTTTTTAGGCAAAAATATTCTCGGCACCGGCTGGGATTATAAAATCCATCTCTATACAGGCGCCGGTGCATATGTCTGCGGTGAAGGTACGGCTCTCATCCGCTCCATGGAAGGCAAGGCAGGCCGTCCCCGCATGAAACCGCCGTTTATGAAACAGAGCGGTCTGTTCGCCCGTCCGACCTGCATGAATAATGTGGAAAGTCTGTCCATCGTACCACACCTTCTGCGCGACAATGCTAAAACTTATATGAAATACGGCGTAGGCGAATCACTCGGCACTAAACTTGTCAGCGTAGGCGGAAATGTAAAAAAACCCGGCGTTTATGAAATTCCGTTCGGTACTACTATTCGTGAAATCATCTACGATATGGCCGGCGGTATTCAGGGTGACAGAAATATACGCTTAATTCAGTTCGGCGGGGCATCCGGCAAAATTGCCGACAGCAGTATTTTGGATGTGCCGTACACCTATGAAGATTTTGATAAGCACGATTTAATCATCGGTTCCGGTTCTATTCTCGTCATAGACGAACGTACTTCCGTAATCGATTTTCTGCGCTATACACAGGACTTTTTCCTGCATGAAAGCTGCGGTCAGTGCACACCGTGCCGTGAAGGCAACCGCCACATCAAAATGTTCCTCGACAAGATTAAAGCCGGTACACACACACAGGAAGATTTAGACACCATGACGACATTCGCCAAAGTAATGCCGATGTCATCGTTGTGCGGTCTCGGTGAAACGGCGCAGAATGCTTTAAAATCCGCTATGAATATATTCCCTGACGTTTTTACAGTTAAAGAATAGGAGGATATGAGAGTTAATGGAAGAGTTAATCCATCTTAAAATAAATAATATGCCTGTAACGGTAAAAAAAGGCACAAAAATTTTAGAAGCTGCCCGCATGCTTCATATCGATATACCGCATTTATGCTATCACCCTGACCAGAGAGTCAAGGCAAGATGCCGTATCTGCTCTGTTGAAGTTGTCGGCAAACGCCGTCTCCTCGCCGCCTGCTCCACTGAATGCTGGGAAGGCATGGAAGTATATACCGATACGCAGGTTGTCCGCGATACGCAGCGCGGTATCTTACAGCTCATCATGGCTGACCACGAAGAAAACTGCCTTACCTGCCCGCGTAACGGCAACTGTGTTCTGCAAAGTCTCTGCAGCCGCTTCAACGTGCTGAAACCGAAAATTCCGCATGTAAGCAAACCGAAACCAAAATTCGGCAACAATCCTAGTCTTCTGCATGACCCGGAAAAATGCGTAAAATGCGGTCGCTGCATTCGTGCCTGCAAAGACATTCAGGGAATTGAAGTATTGGGCTTTGCCGGTCGCAGTACCAATATTCACATTACGACACCGTTCAATGATGAATTCAACAATACGCAGTGTGTATTGTGCGGTCAATGTTCCCTTGCCTGCCCTGTAGGTGCGCTTGTGGAAAAAGATGATACGGAACGTGTTCTCGATGCTATTTTCGACCCGGAAAAAATCGTTATCGTACAGACTGCTCCAAGTGTGCGTGTTGCCTTAGGGGATGCTTTCGGTCTGCCGAAAGGAAGCATTGTTACGAAAAAAATGGTTACGGCACTGCGCATGATTGGTTTTGATAAAGTATTTGACACAAATTACGGCGCCGACCTCACCATTACAGAAGAAGCCAATGAATTAATCGAACGCATTAAATCCGGCAAAAAAATGCCGATGGCAACTTCCTGCTGCCCTGGCTGGGTAAATTACATGGAAAAACATTATCCGGATTTACTCGACCATTTATCCACGACAAAATCGCCAATGCAGATTTTCTCCGCTATCACTAAAACGCATTACGCCAAACAGGAAAATATCGACCCGAAAAAAATCTTTACCGTTGCCGTTATGCCGTGTATTGCCAAAAAATATGAAATTACCCGTCCGGAAATGGGACGCGACGGCTATCAGGATACGGATGCCGTTATCACGACACGCGGTCTAATCAAACTCATAAAATATATCGGTATTGATTTCAACAATCTGCCGGAGAGCGAATTCGACAATCCTATGGGCGAAGCAACGGGGGCCGCTGCTATTTTCGGCGCAACGGGCGGCGTTATGGAAGCTGCACTGCGCACAACATACGAATGGCTCACGGGTAAGGAAATGCAAAACGTTGAGTATACGCCTGTTCGCGGTTTCGACGGTATCAAAGAAGCTGAAATCGATATTAACGGTAAAAAAGTCCGCATCGCTGTTGCCCACACGCTCAAAAACGCCAAAGTGATTATGGACAAACTGCGTGCCGGTGAATGCGAATATGATTTTATTGAAGTAATGGCATGCCCTGGCGGCTGTCTCGGCGGCGGCGGCCAACCGGTCGATACCACTATGGCTGTAAATAAAAAACGTATGGAAGCACTTTACACAATCGATAAAAATACGAAATACCGCAAATCGCATGAAAATCCTTATCTGAAAAAACTTTATGAGGAATTTCTCGAAAAACCGGGCAGCAAAATCGCCCATGAACTTTTGCATACGCATTATCATGCCAGAGAAAAAATGTACGACTTTGACAAATAAATTATGAATATGAATAAATCCTATAAAATAATTGATGATTTAACGATTAATCCTTCTTTTAATGAAGAACACATCAAATCCCTTTTACAGGATTTACGCAGCGAAAATTACACGGGGCCGCTCAGCGAATATTTATTTGCGGCGGCTCGTTTCGTTCGCGAACCTTTTTACGGACACAGAGTTTTCCTGCGCGGCTTAATCGAATTCACCAATTACTGCAAAAACGACTGTTACTACTGCGGTATCCGCCGTTCTAATGCCAACGCCGTCCGGTACCGCCTGACAAAAGAGGAAATACTGCACGCCTGTAAAATCGGTTATGCCAATGGACTGAGAACATTCGTGCTGCAAGGCGGTGAAGATATGTATTTCACCCCGAAAAGAATGACGGATATAATCTCTTCCATAAAAGAAAATTATCCCGACTGCGCACTGACTCTTTCCATCGGAGAAAAGGAATATAATGAATATATCTCTTATTTCAAAGCCGGAGCTGACAGATTTCTGCTGCGCCACGAAACAGCGGACAAATCACACTACCAGAAACTGCATCCGCAGGAAATGAGCCTTGTCCACCGGTTAAACTGCCTGAAAGAATTAAAAGAAATCGGTTTTCAGACAGGTGCCGGAATGATGATTGGCTCGCCGTACCAGAGCATGGATAATTTAATTACAGATATAAAATTCTTGAGCAGTTTCAAACCGCATATGATTGGCATGGGACCGTTCATTCCGCACAATCAGACACCGTTTAAAGACAAACCGGCAGGAAGCGTAGAAATCACGCTCGTACTTTTATCCATCATTCGGCTGCTGCTGCCGAAAGTTCTTCTGCCTGCCACCACGGCACTTGCCACCCTCAGTGAAAACGGTACGATAAAAGGGCTAAAAGCGGGAGCAAATGTCATTATGCCGAATATCTCACCTACTGACATCAGAAATCTATATACTCTATATAACAACAAGAAAATAACGGGCGGCGAGTCTCTGGAAGGCATCAACAATTTAAAAGCTATGCTCAAGAAACACGGCTACGAAGCTGTTACCGCCCGCGGCGACAGTTTGATACAATAAAAAATTTTTATGAAAGAAGTATGATAGCTTTGTATAATCCAAAATCTTCAAAAGCAGAAGAATTCATCAATCATGAAGAAATTCTTGCCACGCTTTCTTATGCTGATGAAAATAAACATAATGCAGCTTTAATCAAGGAAATCCTAGCTAAGGCAAAACTGGAAAAAGGGCTTTCGCACCGTGAGGCTTCCGTGCTGCTCGCCTGCGATATTCCTGAACTCAACGAAGAAATTTTCCATCTTGCCAAAAAAATTAAAGATGATTTCTACGGCGACAGAATTGTACTGTTCGCACCGCTGTATCTTTCCAATTACTGCGTAAACGGCTGCGTCTACTGCCCGTATCATGCTAAGAATAAGCATATTCCGCGCAAAAAACTGTCGCAGGAAGATATCAAGCGTGAAGTAATCGCCCTTCAGGATATGGGACACAAGCGCCTTGCACTGGAAACGGGCGAAGACCCTGTAAACAATCCGATTGAATACGTACTGGAAAGCATCAAAACCATCTACAGTATTAAGCACAAAAACGGCGCAATCCGCCGCGTAAATGTCAATATCGCTGCTACAACAGTGGAAAATTACCGCAAACTGAAAGAAGCCGGTATCGGTACGTATATTCTGTTTCAGGAAACATATCACAAGGAAAGTTATGAAAAACTTCATCCGACAGGACCGAAACACGATTACGCCTACCATACGGAAGCTATGGACAGAGCCATGGAAGGCGGTATTGACGATGTGGGCTGCGGCGTTTTATTCGGTCTGGAAAAATACCGCTATGAATTTGCTGGTCTTTTAATGCACGCCGAACATCTGGAAGCTCGCTTCGGCGTTGGGCCTCATACTATCAGTGTTCCGCGTATCCGCCGCGCTGACGATATCGACCCGTCAGCTTTCGACAACGGCATTGATGATGATACATTCGCCAAAATCGTCGCCTGCATTCGTGTTGCCGTACCGTATACAGGTATGATTGTATCGACGCGCGAAAGCCAGAAATGCCGTGAACGCGTACTTCAGCTCGGTATTTCTCAGATAAGCGGCGGCTCCCGCACGAGTGTCGGCGGTTATGCCGAAAAAGAACTGCCGGAAGAAGATTCCAGCCAATTTGACGTAAGCGATAACAGAACACTTGATGAAGTCGTAAACTGGCTCATGAAACAGGATTTCGTGCCGAGCTTCTGCACAGCCTGCTACCGCGCCGGCCGTGTCGGCGACAGATTTATGAGCCTGTGCAAAAGCGGTCAGATTTCCAACTGCTGTCTGCCGAATGCTCTCATGACACTCAAGGAATATCTCTGCGATTATGCCAGTGAAGATACCAAAAATACCGGTAATACCTTAATAGCCAAACAAATTCCACTGATAAAAAGCGATAAAGTCCGCGCTATTGTTGAAAAACAGCTCCATCTCATTGAAGAAGGACAGCGCGATTTCAGATTTTAAGAGAGGTCTTTTCTATGGATTTAAATCAAACACCGTCCGCCAACCGCACGCATATCGCCTTTTTCGGTATGCGCAATGCCGGTAAATCCAGCCTTATGAATGCCGTTACCGGACAGAATATCGCTGTCGTTTCCGAAATAAAAGGCACAACTACCGACCCTGTTTTAAAATCAATGGAACTGCTGCCGCTCGGTCCCGTTACCGTTATTGATACAGCAGGACTTGATGACAGCGGCACTCTCGGCAGGCTGCGCACGGAAAAAACAATGCAGATTCTGCGCAGGACGGATATTGCCGTACTTGTAATTAACGCAATGTACGGCATGACTTCATTTGATGAGGAAATTTTAAATCAGATAAATGAACAGCAAATACCGTATGTTCTCGCTTACAACAAAATAGATTTAAAACCCGATTTAAAACAGCAGCTCTCAGCAGATGAACGAACTGTTTTTGTGAGTGCCGCCACCGGTGAAGGCATTAATGAATTGAAAGAAAAACTGGCTCATTTTGCCAAAACGAAACAGGAAAAATTCATTCTGAAAGATATCATTGCACCGAAGGATACCGTCGTTCTCGTTATTCCGATTGATAAGGCCGCTCCGAAAGGCCGCCTAATCCTACCGCAGCAGCAGGTAATACGCGAACTTTTGGATATCGGCGCAACAGCCGTCATGACGCAGGATGATAATTTGGCTGATACGCTGAATAATCTAAAGACAAAACCGCGCCTTGTAATCACGGACAGCCAGGCATTCGCCAAAGTCAATAAAATCGTACCGCAGGAAATGGAGCTGACTTCTTTTTCCATTTTATTCTCCCGCTATAAAGGCAATCTAAAGCGACAGGTCTCTGCCGTAAAAATCCTTGATACGATTAAAGACGGCGATAAAATACTTATCGCCGAAGGCTGCACTCATCATCGTCAATGTGATGATATCGGCACGGTAAAACTGCCGAACTGGATAAAAAAATATACTAAAGCCGACCCACAGTTTATTTTTACCTCCGGAACGGAATTCCCGCATGATTTATCCGCCTATAAGCTTATAATCCACTGCGGCGGCTGCATGCTCAACGAACGGGAAATGCAGTCCAGACTAAAAGCTGCACAAAAACAGCACATTCCTATGAGCAACTATGGAACAGCCATCGCTTATATGAACGGAATTTTGCAGCGAACCGTGCGTCCATTAAAAATTTCAATTAAATAAACGAAAAACAGCGAACGCTTAAAAGTTGTTCGCTGTTTTTTACATCATTTATAATTTTATTCTCCGTGCTACTGTTTTTATAACTTTAGCCCCTTTTTTCTTTATGCTGCGCAATGGACGAAGCGGTGCTATTCTGATTTTTATACGCGGTTTCACGTCTTTAACCGTACCGAAATCGCCCCGTTTTAGATAAGTCATTCTGATTTTTTCAGGTTTAACAATTTTCTTCAATGCTTTTACGGCTTTTTCCGGCTTACCGTCTTCCGCACAAATAAAAATATCGCTCGATACGTATTTCAATTCCGGATAAGTACGGATTACCGCATGACCTTCCTGCAATAAAATAAATACAACAGCCTCTTTTTCATTCAAAATCTGTGCACGTACTTCAATCGGCGTAAAACCCGCCATGTTCATTCCAATTTCCAAAGAGTCTTTTAAATCCGTATAATCACTTAAATTTTTACTTTTACAATCATACATATCTACTGTCAGCTGTCTTGCTAAAATCTTCACGGCTCTCTCTCCCAGTCATAAATTATAACAATATTATATCATAGCCCCCAAAATTTATATATAATGATATAATAATTATATAATTGCATATATAACCGCCTCATCCCGATAATGCGGAATTTATCCATAATAACCAATCAAAACCGCTATCGGTTTTATTTATACGGCAAACAATACATATCTGTAAGGAGTGATTACTATGTTCAAAAAATCTCTTTTCCTAGGCTACCTGCTCTTTATCATGTTGTTTAACGTCTGTATGGCTCAAGAACAGACACGGCCTTTAAAAGTAGCCATCATGCCGATTGCTACGGATGTTTCCGGTTATAAAAGCGTAAAAGCCAGTCTGTACAATACGCTTAAACAACAAATGCGTATTCCGCTGAACGATACGCTTCAAATCGTTGAATATATTGATACGGAAACAGTGTACCGTGCTATGCAGCAATCTAACTTTACGAATGAGCAAAATCTTGATACACTTAAAAGTACAGCCGATTTACTAAACGCTGACGTTATTGTCGGCTATGAAGTTCCCAATATGTTCCAGCATTATTTCCATTTTGCTTCCCACCTGGACGGGGCACCGGTTATCAGCACCTACATCTCCTTAAAACTCTGGGCATATTACAGACCGCTGAACCAGACCGTTGAACTTTCCACACAGAGAAATTATGTCGGTACATTGAACACGGCCAGCCTGCTGCCTGCTCTTGCCGACGATGCATCCTATTACATCAATAAAAAAGCCGATTTAAAAGGCTTATTAAAACAATCCATACAAATACAGAAAGGTGATGTTCAATGAATATCGTTTACTCCCAAGAAAAAAACTTTACGGCCGAAACACTGCTTGATTTCTTTACAAAATCCGGCAATCCTGATGTCAAATACGGCGAAGCCCTTGTAAACGCTATAAACACTTCCACTGTCATTCATGCGTGGGACAAAGACGCTGACGAATTGGCGGCTTTAATCTCCGTAATTGACGACGGCGCAACAACAGCTTACATCCGCTATCTCATCGTCGCTCCTAACTACCGCGGCAAAGGCATTAACGATGAATTAATCGCACAGGTAAAAGCAAAATACGCTGATTATCCGTATTTATACGCATTCGCACCGGATGATTTTCATGCTTCCTTCTTCACGAAACTGGGCTTTAATACAGTTGACGGCATGAAAGTTTTATCCCGCTGATTAGTTCATTTTCTTTGATACAGCAAAAAATCCGTAAAGTTTCTGCTTTACGGATTTTTTATTTGTTAAGGCGAGTAGAATTGCAACGAAAATAGAAAAATTGCTATAATAAACTATAATTCACTATCTGTTGTGCTAGTTGATTTTTTAAGCAGTACAATATTTTATATTTAGTGAGGTTAAGTGACAACAGGCAGCAAATATAAAATATTGTACTGCTGATGCAGACTAGATGTTTTTACCGGCACAACGGATAATCCACTACATAAAAGAGGTTTTGCTATGGAATTATCTACATTTCTTTATTTTCTCATCGCTTCCGTTCTGCTGACGCTCGCACCAGGACCAGATATTATGTACCTGCTTGCCAAAAGCCTTGCCGACGGTGCAAGAAGCGGTATCAGTCTGGCAACAGGACTTTGCACCGGTCTAATCTTTCATACTACGCTTGTAATCATCGGTGTCGCCGCAATTATCCAGCAGTCGCCGCTGGCATTTGCCGCCCTTAAATACGTCGGAGCAGCTTACCTGCTATACCTAGCCTGGGGTGCATTCCACGCACAGGGCGATTTAAAACTCAATACTGTAAACAAAAGCAATTCTTATTTCAAACTATATCGCCGCGGCGTCATCATGAATATATTAAATCCGAAAGTATTACTATTCTTTCTCGCTTTTCTGCCACAATTCGTAAATCTTGACTCCGACAGCGTCAGCCTGCAAATCGCCTTTCTCGGCTTTGTATTCGGACTGCAGACACTCATTGTATTTTCTCTCGTTGCAATCTGCGCCGGCAAAGTCCGCGACTATATTTTAAATATAAAAAACTTCAATAAAATAATGGGCTATGTGCAGGGCATCGTGCTTATAGGTATTAGCCTCGCTCTAATCATTAGCTGAAAAAAGCAGATAATAACTCTAATCATTTCAAACAAAGTTATTATCTGCTTTTTTATTTAATTATACTGAAAGACAATGTTATTAATACAACTCCGGAAGCAATCATTATCAACTGCAAAGACACTACATCCGCCATCATACCGAATATAGCCATACCTGTCGGCAATAAACCCGCATAAAGAGAGCTTATCATTCCAAAGACACGCCCTTGTATACATTCTTCCGTTTTTTCCTGCAACATTGTTGTTATCACCGTTTGAACTACAGTCATCGCAATTCCGTACATGAACATAAAACAGAGATACCACATAAAATTTTTTTCCATTCCCATTAATATTGTCATTGCACCAAAAATAAACAAACCGCTTTGCAATGTTTTTTCTTTTCGCGAAAACCCGCCCCATACACTTATTAACAATCCGCCCAAACTCATACCGGCAAAACCAGCCGTTTCTACAAAAGTCAAATAATCATAAGAATTTTCAAATACTCTGCTGACAAAAAGCCCTGCAAAAAAACCTGCCGGAACACATAAAAAAATAAATGCACTGTATATAAATAAAATCCTGTAGATAATTTCATTTTCAGACATGTATTTTATTCCGCTTCGCATATTCAACCAAACGGAAGATTGTTTTTGTTTTATTCGTATTTCCGGTATTAATACTTTACTTAAAATTCCAATACCGATTATTGCTGTTAATATATCCAAAAACATTACTATTCGTAAAGAAAAAAATGATAAAATTATTCCCGCTGTTATCGGAGCCGTAAACTGTATAACAGACTGCGCCGTCATATTAATTCCATTGAAACGAGCCAGACTCTCCTTTGGTACAATCTGTACAATGGCTGCATTTACCGCCGGAGTCTGAATACCTGCACAAGCGGAACGAAACAGCGATATACACAACAATAAATACAACAATAAAATATTTTCATTTATATAAAACATACAAAATGTCCCTATCAATGTAACAACAGCTGTTACTGCATCTGCCGCTATAATTAAAAATTTTCTGCTGTACCAATCAGCCCATACTCCGCCCCAAAACGACACGATAAACTGCGGCAAATACGCACATATACTGCAAAGTGCCACCCATTCACCCGACAAAGTCTGCACTGTTATATACCATACAATCGCCATCTGCACAACAGTGGAACCGAACAATGTTATTGCTTGACTTATCAAAAATAAAATCGCGTTCATCATTTTTTTCCTATAAGAACAAATCTCTGCGTAGGATAACCGAACTCTATCAACAGCTCCCTTTCAATAAATCCCAGCTGTTTTAATTTTATTCGATAACCTGTATCCGCTTTATCTTTTTCTCTGTAAGTTGTTATATAGATATCTTTTTGCGGTAGAAATTCCCTTTGCAATTTATTTAAAAATTTTTCTTCAATGCCTTCATTTCTATACTGCGGATGAATACCGAAAAATTCTATGTTACCGGTTCTATATGAAAAAGCCATTATGCCGACTGCTTTGTCCTCACATTCTAAAATCAAAGCTCTTTTTTGTTTAATACATTTTTTCAAATTCATAAGATAATCTGCTTCATCAAAATAAGGATACCCATCAATTACCAACTTCACTAATTCAATCCAAGCTAGAATATCTTTATATTCAGCCAAACGGATTTTTGTTAAATAAATTTGACGTTTGTTCTCTTTATACAGCCTAAATCGCAACTGCAACGGATAAAAAATTCTATTTTTCCGATAATCAGCCGGTGCTTTTTTATACATTTCCCTGAAAGCTACAGTAAACGCCTGCTGACTTTCATAACCGCAGATAACAGCAATATCTATAATTGCTTTTCGGGAAAATATTAATAACTCGGCAGCTCTCGTAAGCTGACGCCGTTGTACATAAGCACGAATTGTCATACCAGAAACCTCTGTAAACATACGATGTAAATGATATTTAGAATAATGTACTGCCTGAGCTATTTTCGTTAAATTCAATTTTTCCTCAATATGATTTTCAATAAAATCAATAACTGCTTCAGTAATTACAATTCTATTATCTTCCATTTTTGCCTCCTTTCTTTTAATAATATCAAAATATTATTCTTTTATTTTAATAAATCTTGCTAAATAAAAAAGCCGAACGACGATTTTTCATCTGTCGTTCGGCTTTTATTTATATCTTACTGATTTTCAATCGGTTTCATTGTCGGGAATAAAAGTACGTCGCGGATGGACGGACTGTCTGTTAAGAACATAACAAGACGGTCGATACCGATACCGAGGCCGCCTGTCGGCGGAAGGCCGTATTCAAGCGCCGTAATATAGTCGTGGTCCATCATATGCGCTTCGTCGTCGCCGTTTTCGCGTGCTTTCTGCTGGTCGATAAAACGCTGTTCCTGGTCAATCGGGTCATTGAGTTCGGAGAAGCCGTTTGCCAGTTCGCGTCCGTAAACAAATGCTTCGAAGCGGTCGGTGAACGCCGGATTTTCTTTATTGCGTTTAGCAAGTGGAGAAACTTCCGTCGGATACTGCGTGATGAATGTCGGCTGAATTAAGGTGGATTCAACTTTTTCATCGAATACTTCATACATGATTTCGCCGATGGAATTTTTGCCTTCAGTAGGTACACCGAGTTCTGCCGCCATTGCGCGCGCTTCTTCTAGTGTCTGCGCTTTGCTGAAATCTTTGC
>OGYT01001061.1_pt1 | contig 19582 bp, 19 predicted proteins | sample 1576631 | NCBI WGS metagenome assembly OGYT01 (sample SAMEA3541588, study PRJEB24748) | human gut metagenome | biome: human gut; feature: human-associated habitat; material: faeces | place: China | collected 2012
CATCTGTTTTGCCAGTACGTCAACGTCAAATGCAATTTTCATAATATAACCTCCATCTTTCAATCAATAATATATAACCCGTACGAAATTATTAAAAATGAAGGCGGCTACCCGAGCAACCGCCTTTTATTGTTATCCAAAATATTTATTAACAAATGCTTTTGTTACTTCAGCTGCTTTTTTTACATTTTCTTCATGACTCATAGCATAATATTCTGGACGAAATTCTTCAATCGTGCATACACCGTCAAAACCGATTCCCTTCAGTGCTGCTGCAATACCTGCATGGTCTACCACACCTTCTTCTAGCCACAGGCGTTTATCATCGCCGCAGGAACCGAGCGGCAAGTCTTCACAGTCATTTAAATGGTAAGCAAAGATTTTTTTGCCGTCTGCCGCTTTCAAATCTTCTAGTTTGGAGCACATTTCATGGAAATGGAATGTATCCACTGTTATACCGACATTGTCACGGTCAACAGCTTTTACTACATCATAAGCTGTACCGAATTGGTTAATGGAACAGTTCGGCGCACCGCAGAATTCAAGAGAGATTTTCATATCTTTGCCGACTTTATCGGAAAGATAACGCAATCTCTGTACAGCTTCTTCTTTAATTTCGCCGACAGTTTTATCTTTTACGTCGAAAGAAGGAACTGTGATGAGCATGTGCATACCGATAGCTTTGGAAACTTTAAGAATGAAATCTACTTCATCGTCTATTTCCTTTTCGCCTTCCGCATCTCTCTGATTGAAGAAAATAAGAGTATTATATGCCCAAGGTTTTAAGTGATGGTTTTTGAACCAGTCAGCAAGTTCTTCCAAAGTATGTTCTTTTAAATAATTTTTTACGCAGTCGAAACGGATTTCGATATAGTCAAAACCGTATTTTTCACACATTTCAAGGTCTGCCATTAAAGACTGGCCTTTACATTCAAGAGCAGTTGCTTCATTAAATCCGAGCTTCATAAAATCTATTCCTTTACAATAATATTATTTAAATTTGAAATTATTTGTAATCTACCCAAACTCCGCCTTTATCAGCAGATTCTACGCATTTAGTAATCCAGCGGATACCTTCAATACCACCGTCGATATCAGGATATACTAAATTTTTAAGCGTTTCTTCATCTCCGCGGTTTTTCGCATCGATAGCGATTGCAAATTTAAGATAAATATTTGCCCAGCTATCACCTAAACCTTCTGTATGCAAAACAGCCATACGTTCATAATCGTTGCATTCATCACAGAGATAATTCATGCCGCGTATTAATTTCTGTGCTGGTTTACCCTGAATTTCATAAATCAGTTCGTTAGGCTGGCTGTCCGTAAATTCCAGAGAAGCTTTAGAACCGACAATGCGAATGTGTTGAGAGTCCATGCTGCCGGCATCAACGGCGGAAACCCACATACGGCCAACAGTACCATTTTCATAGCGCATTAATACGTAAGCGTTATCTTCCAATGGTGCACGGGATTTTACGAAGGACTGTCTGTCGCAGAGAACTTGTTTTAATTTAATGTTAGGGCAAATTAACTGTGACATGTAGAATGTATGTGTTGATAAATCGCCTAATACGAAAGAAGGACCGGATTTTGCAGGATTTACGCGCCATTTTTGACCTTCAGAAGTTTTGTCACCGATTTCATCGCAGGCAAAGCCGTGTGTATAACGCAGTTCAATCATGTGGATATCGCCGAGGTCACCGTTTTCAATCATTTTTCTCATTTGTAAAAGTAATTGGAAACCGGAAAAACCATATGTTACGCCGACGATTTTATTCTGTTTTTCGGCTAATGCTTTTATTTCTTCACCCTGCTCAACTTTAAAGAAAAGTGGTTTTTCACAAATTACATGAAGACCTGCTTCCAGAGCTGCTTTAGCAATTTCATAATGAGTGAAATTCGGTGTTGCAATAGAAACGACTTCAATACCGTCAGGTCTTTTAGCTTCTTCAGCAAACATTGTTTTATAATCAGGATAAAGTCTATCTTCGGCTACGCCGATATTCGTACCGAAATCTTTACAACGTTCAAAATCCACATCAAATGCACCGGCTACTAATTTGAAAGCCGTATTATCTCTTAATGCACCGGTACGATGTTTATATCCGACTTGTCCTGTGCGGCCTCCGCCTACAACTCCCCAGCGTAATGGTCTTGCAATTTTCTTTTCTCCGTTTAACATAGTAATATCTCCTTTATAAAAAAATTAATATTTATTTTATGTGCACATACGGGTATCAAAAAATTTATAAGTATTGTAGATGTATATAAAAAATAGAGGGTTAATAATTTTTTCTTACTCTACTTATAAATTCCCTTGATTTACCTTAATTATAAAGTATATAATGAATAAAATAAATATTATATCTTGTTTAAAAATTTATCATTCTTGTTTTTGATAAAATAAGGGAGTATTTTTTATGCGAATAGTAGAAGCTGGTATTTTACCTCAATCAATATGTTTTTCGTTTACACCTTCGGAATTGGCAAAAAAGCTGTATTATTACCCTACATGGTGTGGTCATTATTATTGTAACAGTAATTATTATATAAAAAGGGAAACATTTCCGGCTGTTTTGGTTGCATTCATTTGTAGAGGAGAAATGCAGGTTGAATATAGAGAAAAATTTTTTGAAGCTCAAAGAGGTGATGTTGTTCTGTTGGATTGTCTTGAACCACATTATTATCATGCCAAAGACGAGTTGGAATTTTTGTATATAAATTTTTCTGGCTGCAATGCACATGAAATCAGCCAGCATATTATTCAGGAAGCAGGCTCACTGCTTCGACAGCAAAGTAATATTCTAATAAGTAAAGAGCTACATAGTATGGTAGATTTATATACTAATAATGATATAGAAACAATGTTTCAGTCTTCAATGAGAATTTATCGTATTTTTGAAAATCTATTAATGACAGATACTGTTGATGATACGAAACAAGAGCCTATTAATGATACTATTCATTATATAAAAAACAATATTTCAAAAAATATTTCTTTAGATGTATTAGCAGATATTGCGAAGATGAGTCCTTTTTATTATGCTCATTGTTTTAAAAAGCAGACAGGATTTTCACCGATAGAATTTGTTATAAATACACGCATAGATTATGCCAAAGCATTACTCGTACGTACTACTAAATCAGTTGAGGAAATTGCATATATGGCAGGTTACTCATCAAGTAGCAGTTTCATTACTGCTTTTATGAAACGTACCGGAATATCACCTAAACAGTATCGTAAATATCATAAAGGTGAATAAAAAAGAGCTGCTGCCTGTCGGCAACAGCTTAATAGAGAGAAATTTTATTTTTTTATCAACCGATACAGACTGATGATTTCGACTGCAACGTCTTTTAATGTATAGGTGGTCATTAAATAATCCTGCGCATGTGAAATCAGGACGTTGAATTGCAGTTTTTCCCCATTAGCTTCTCGGGTTAATAACTCTTGTGTCTGCAGTTTATGTGCCTGCTGCAATTGTTCAGAGGCTTTTTCAAGCAGTGCGTCTGTTTCGCTGAACTTGCCTTCACGGGCTAGCTTTAATGCTTTTTGCAGTTCAGCTTTGGCATCGCCGGCAAGTGAGATTATATCAAAAGCTACTTTTTCAGTATTCATATTAATTATCCTTTCATTATAGCTTCAACGGCCGTTTTCGTGTCCGTGAGAGGAAACAGTTCATAACCGACGCGGTACGTATAACCGAGTTTTTCCAGTACTTTATAAACGTTGGAGTAATTGATTTCTCCTGTGCCCGGTTCGTGGCGGCCCGGAGCGTCAGCAATATGAATATGACCGATTTGGTCGATGTATTTCGTGATGTTGTCACAGATACTTCCTTCATTGAGCTGCATATGGTAAGCGTCGTAGAGAATTTTTAAATACGGCGAGTTGATAAGACGGGTGATTTCTGCTGCCATCTGAGTCGTCTGAAGAAAATTGCCTACATGGTCAGTCGTGATATTAAGTCCTTCTAAATTTAAGCGGATTTGATATTTTTCGGCAAGTTTTACACTGGCAAGCAACGTATCGTACATTGAGCAGAGTTTTACAGTGTCGGATAACTCATCATAATGATTTACAACAATGCCGCCTTCGCCGAGCGCATTGGAATGGATTGTTACGGAAGCGGCACCGACTTTCTGTGCCGCCTGTAAAGATGCTTCCAGGTCAATCAGATATTTTTCTTTATGTGTCGGGTCAACGAGAGAATAGTCGGCATCGCCGTTGAAACCGCTGATATTTATATTTGCTTTTTGTGCAGCATCGCGTACCTTATCGAGGTCGCGGATACGCCAGTCCCAAAATTCAACTGCTTCAAAACCGTCGTTTTTGGCAGCCTGAAATCTGTCGTAGAAATCAAGTTCGGTATATAATGTGTCAATACATGCGCAGCGTTTTAAGCTCATTTTATTCAACCTCCGAAATTTTTACAGGGCGGCCTTCTTTTAAGGATTTAGTAGCTGCTGCTGCCATGAGTACAGGATATAAGCCGTCTTCGCCAGTAACAGGGGTTTCCTTGTCGTTTGCAACAGCATCGGCAAAGGCTTTCATTTCATTTACGAATGCGCCCTGATAACGGTCCCACATAACCTGATAAGCTGTGCCGCCTACAGTGCCGTTGGCATCGGCAAAAGTTGCGGTATTTGGAATATCGTTCGTGTTCATGGCAACGCCTTTGGAACCGAATACTTCCACCCTTTGGTCATAACCATATACGGCTTTGCGGCTGTTGTCAATAGTGGCGATAGTGCCGGAAGCGAATTTTAAAGTAACGACTGCCGTATCAACATCGCCAGCTTCGCCGATTGCAGGGTCGACAAGTACGGAGCCTTGAGCGTAAACTTCTTCTACTTCACTGCCGGCGAGGAAACGAGCCATATCAAAATCGTGTATCATCATATCATAGAAGATACCGCCGGAAACTTTTACATAAGCGATGGAAGGCGGCTCAGGGTCGCGGGAGCTGATGCGAATGAGGTGTGGCTGTCCCACTTTACCCTGTTGAACCATATCGTAAACGGCACGATGATTGTGGTCAAAACGGCGGCAGAAGCCGATTTGCAGTTTTACGCCTGCGTCTTTTGCTGTCTGAATGGCATTTCTGACTTTAGCCAAATCATAATCAATCGGTTTTTCGCAGAAGATATGTTTGCCTGCTTTAGCCGCTTCTACGATATATAAAGAATGCGTATCGGTGGAAGAACAGATGAGTACAGCTTCGATTTCTTTATCGTTTAAAATATCGTTGGCATCTTTTGTTACATTGGGAATACCGCATTTTTTCGCAAATTCTGCCGTTGCTTCATTTGCAAACGGGTCTGCGATAGTTTTTATTTCCAATTCAGGTACGAACATAGAAATGTTGCGAGCGTGAACTTTACCAATACGACCTGCGCCGATAATACCAATTTTCATGATTAAAATCTCCTTTATTTACAATATTTATAGTTGAATTTTATTAATTAGACAAGTTTTTAAGCATTTTTAGGGCTGCCGACAGACTGCATTTCCTTGCGGTTGTAATGGCGGAAACCATGTTCAATCTGTTCAAGCGTTTTGCCTTTCGTTTCCGGTACAAATAATTTTACGAATGTGAGGGAAACAAAGCCGATGATAACAAAGATGAGGAATGTGGATTGAAGTCCGAGTGCGCTCAAAAGCACAGGGAAAGTAAGACCTACGACGAAATTCGTTATCCAGTGGAACAGTACGCAGATACCCATGCCGAGCCCTCTGACACGCAGCGGAATTATTTCCGAGAGCAGAAGCCATAAGATAGGACCGATGCAGCTCTGCATAAATGCAAGAAACATTACAGTAAGGCTTAAGATGATAAATGGAAGATAAGGGCTGTTTTCCAGCAGTGTGGAACTTACGGTTATTAAGAATAGAGCAGTCGTTGTACCGCTGAGGCCTGTAAGAAGCATGGTGCGTCTTCTGATTTTTGTCATGAGGGAAATACCTACGCATACAGCTATTACGGAGGTTAAACCGTTTAAAGTGTTGGCGATTAGAGCCGCCTGCATGGAAAAACCGGACTGATTTAAAATCTGAGTGCCGTAATACATAATGGAGTTTACGCCTGTAAGCTGAGTGAATGTCGCGATACCCATACCGATTAAGATAATTCTTCTAATCCACGGCGTATTCAAATCCCTGAAACTTACCTGTTTGATATTTTTTTCCGCAGCAATGGTATCCTGAATATCGTTTAATTCGGAGATAGCATGTTTGTCCGTTTCACGTATTTTCTTGAGAACACCGAGAGCTTCGGAAACTTTGCCTTTGGAAACAAGCCAGCGCGGACTTTCAGGCAGGCGCATCATGCCGAAGAACAGTACGACAGCCGGAAGAGCGGCAACTGCCAGCATATAACGCCATACATGCGGGTCGCCGGCAAGTGCTACGGCAATCAGAGCATTAAAGACGAAAGCGAGAAACTGTCCGGTTACAATCATGAGTTCGTTCTGCGTAACCATGCGCCCGCGCTTTTCCGAAGGAGACACTTCTGCAAGATAAGCCGGAACGGTAACGGAAGCACCGCCTACGGCAAGACCGAGAGCAAAGCGGGAAATGAGCATGACTTCAAAACTTGGTGCAAGGCTGCATCCGAGCGTAGCAATAAAGAATAATACCGAGAGCATAAAGATGTTTTTGCGGCGTCCCTGCATATCGGAGATTTTGCCGCCGATTACGGAGCCGAACGTAGCACCGAGCAGCAGAGAACTTGCTACCATGCCTTCGTGCAGCGGTGTGAGATTGAGCTGGTCCGGCTGCGCCATATAAGGAAGAGCGCCGTTTACAACGCCTGTATCGTAACCGAATAATAATCCGCCGAAAGTGGAAATTATCATTATTGTTTTCAAATAAGATTTCGAGTCTTCAATCTGAGATGACATTTTCATCGTCCTTTCTTATAAAATGAAATATGTTTAAGCTTCATTTTTAAGAGCAGCTGCGCTTTTGATTAACTTTCTGTAATTATTATATTTAATTTACAATAAAAAATAATTTTATTATTTTTAGAAAATTTGCCTTTTGGTTGGCTGTTTAAAATATTTAAATAAAAAAATAAGACACCTTGACGGAAAAGGTGTCTTATTTTTGGAATTAGTGTTTTATTTCTATTTGTTGTTCTTTTTGACAAAAGAATAAAGAAGAAGGTGCTGGTTCAGTACAATATAATATAAAAAGAATTAATTATTAATTTATTCTTATATTATGCCAGGCAATTTTTCTTTGAACGCAAAGAAAAGTTGCCGAAAATTTACTTTACGGCTACCGGAAAATTATCTAAAATGCGGAATGTAGATTTAGCATGACTAGCTATTTACTACATCTACCACCTTATTTTAAATATACTATTATTGAGATAAAATCATACTTAACTTAATCTACATCTGGATACTGGAAGGCACGAGCCAAATTCCAAGCGTTTCGAGCCGCCTTACTGACTGGATTTATAGAAAAGCTACGAAGGCTCGCCCTGTGCAGCGTTAGCGTAACGTTAAAAAAATGTTTCTTTTTGGTTCGTTTTTCTTTGTGTCAAAGAAAAATGAACAACGCTGATTAATTGTTATTTATTGCGGTATTCGCTGGGATTTACACCGACGATTTTCTTGAACAGCTTGCAAAAATACTGATAATCGGTAAAACCTTCTTCGGTAGCGATATTTTTTATTTTATCACTGCTTTTAGTAAGCCGTTTTTTCACGGCATTTAAGCGGCGGTTTATCAAATAATCGGAAAAGTTCGTGCCGGTACTTTTTTTGAACAGCGTGGAGAAATAAGCGGGATTGAGATGTACATAATCAGCGACAACCTGCTGTGACAACGGTTCTTTGTAATGTGTATCGATATATTTAACAGCGAGACGAATGGCGGGATGAGCGATATCATTTTGTTTAAGTGTATTTCGTTTTTGCATAAGTTGATGAATGAACTGCTCTTTAAATTCGACAAAACTGTTAAAGTCAAAATGCAAATCACAGTTCAAAGTATTTTTCAGGTGATTTACGATGAAGAGCAGAGCATTCAGGCTTAAATGCGACCGTTCTATATTTGTTAAAAACTTCTGCTGCAGTATTTTAAAAGCAGCATCATCCGAATTTTGCGCATCAATCAATTCTTCTAGTTCTTTGAGAGTACTGTCCGTAATTTGTGAAGTAATACGCAAAAAATCGGTTTCTGAAAAAATTTTACTGTTTGTATAAAATAGAATATCGTTCAGCTGGAATAAATTAAGCCAGTGCCGTTTTAAATCAAGTATATTCGTCTGTATATCACTGGCGGCGCAGACAGCATTCAGATTGAAATACCGCAGGGAAAATATAATTATTTTTTGCATCAGGGATTTTAAAATCTTATCCAATCGGGCACGGCTGTTTTCGTTGATAAAATCAATCAGTATACCCCAGTACTCACTGTTTTTCTGTAGTTGAAAAACATAAACAGCGGTTTTTAAGTTGTATTCATTGTTTTGAAAAATATTGCGGCACATTTCCCGAAATGCCTGTTTAAATGTACTGATATCATTATCTTCCAGTACTTGCAGGCGTTTTTGCCAGTCGGTGAGTTTTATCAATACAGCACAGCCAGTGGCAAATGTGGCATCTATTTCTGCCTGCTTTGCCAGATTAAGCAGATTTTCCGTAGTGTTTGCAGAATTATCGGTAAAAGCGGTGAAAAAATCGTTTTGCAGTTTACGCCGTCCTATCTGTGCCAGTTCTTCCGTCGAGATGGAGCTGTTATTTTGTATAGGTACAGACAGGGGTTTTAATTTCTGTAAAATATCCAGCAGAGCATCTGCTGTTAAATCATTTTTTCGCAGATAATCATTGGCGCCTAATTTCATCGCTTCTTTTACGTAGATGAAATCATCATGGCAGCTCAGTACGATAATGTGACAAGGCAGATTATCGTGTTTTAAAGCTTTTATAAGTTCCATGCCGTCCATAACAGGCATACTCATATCGGTAATTACAGTATCTATTTGTTCTCTTTGACAGATAGTGAGAGCTTCTTTGCCGTTTTTGGCATCATAGAGTAAAAAGTCGTGTTTTTCCCAGTCCAGCATCTGTTTTAAATATGTTCTGACGATAAAATCATCGTCGGCTATAATAATTTTTCTCATCAAAAATCCTCCTGCATTAAATATTCATCGGCATTATCCAAAGTTATTAAATTATTTTCGACATAATTATTTTCGTTCGGTATGATATGATTTTCCAGATATTTCATCACGATGTTGATGGCAAGTACGCCCGTTTCATTGCCGTCTTGCGATATCATTGCATCGATTTTGCGGTTTTTTATCGCCATAATAGCATCATTTTGAGTATCGACGCCGATTATTTTTACGGATTTACTGCTGTTGTCGATTACTTCTGCCGCACCGAGAGCCATTATGGCGCTGGTAACAAAAACTCCTCTCGTCTGCGGATATTCCTGAAGCAGTTTTTCTGTCTGGATGGTAGCCTGGCGATATTTAGTATCATCGGCAAGGCATGTGCTGATTTTCAAATCTGTATGATTTTCAATATAGTCTACAAATCCGGCAGTGCGCTGGATATGGGCATCCTGGCTGGCACTGCCCGCTATTACGCCGACGTATGAGCCGGGCGGGAGATTGTCTGCCATATATTTGGCAGCTTTTTGACCGATGCTGTAATTATTTGAGCCGATATAGGGAGTATTTGCCAGTTTTTCATCGAGGGAAAATATGGGGAGATGTTTTTGCTCGGCTAAATTCAGATAAGCGGAACTTTCACTGATGTTGCATGAGGATATAATCAGAGCATCGATATCATTGTTTATTAAATCAGTTATGATTTTATTCTGTTCCCTGTAAGCAGCTTCATCCGTAGCATACAGTACGATTAAATTCAGATTGTGTTCTTTGGCGGCTTTTTGCATACTGGAACGGACGGCTAGCCAGTGTTTGCTGTCCATCGCTTTTAAGACGACACCGACCGTGTATCTGGGAACAGTGATAGTCTGTTTGTCGATAGCATTATAGTAATTTATGGCAAAGACCAAAAGAGTGAGCATTGTACAGATACTGCAGAGAATAATTCGCATAATAATGCCTCCTATAGTTTATATTCATTGATATCATGCGAAATCGGTAATTTTATTTGCGCTTTTGTATAGGTTTTATTGTCACTGAAATAAATAAGTGTTCCTTTAGCGCCGTAATATAAGCGCAGTCGTTCTTTAATATTGAATACGCCGATGCTGGAATATCCGCCGGAAGTTTTTTTCGTCATATTGGTAAAGCTGTTCATCTGTTCCAAAGACATACCTTTACCGTTGTCTGTTACTTCCAAGTAAAGAAAATCGTCTTTTAAATAGGAACGGACAGTTATGCGGCAGAACGGTTTTTCTTCGGATGGACCGTGAATAATACTGTTTTCTACAAGCGGTTGCAGAATAAGGCGCGGCACAAAGCAGGTTAAGGTATTTTCATCAACGGAAAAATCGGCTTTAAACGTATCCATCATGCGGAATTCCTGTAAGGCTATATAATTTTTCAATGTGGCTATTTCTTCACTTAACGGAGCGAATTCGCCTTTGCGGTTGGTACTGACCTGCAACAGGTCGATGAAATTGCCGAGCAGGCCGCCGATATTTTTGGCTCCCTGCATAAGGGCGGCAAAACGGATGGCATTCAGCGTATTGTAGATAAAATGCGGCCGTATCTGGTATTGTAGTGCATTCAGTTCAGCTTCTTTTTTCAGAGCTTTTTCCGCAGCCAAATCGTCAATGAGCCTGTCAATATGTGACAGCATATGGTTGAATATTATCGCCAGCTTGCCGATTTCATCACGGCTTTTTACTTTGGCGCGGATAGATAAATCACCTTTGGCTGCTTTCTGCATAGCATACGTCAGTGCTTCAATCGGTTCATTCAGTTTGACTGCCATAAAATAGATAAAAATAAGGCCGGCGAAAAAGATTAGCAATGAACAGATAATTATCAGAATTTGAATAATGAATAACTGTTCAAGCAGAATTTTCTTATCGACAGACAGAGCGAATTCATAGTGCGAAAATGGTGCTGTAGCGTATACTGTCAGATATGTTTTGTCATTGATATTTATATCCGCCGAATTGGTTTTGTGTTCATGTATAATCTGGTACAGATGCCGTGTTGTTGCATGGTCAGGGTATTTATTGGCGGAAGCAATGTTGCCGAGGTTGTCGAACATATAGATGATATTGCTGTCATTACTGGCTATGTCACCGAGATAAGTGTAGTACAAAGCCCGTTCACTTACTGTACATATGATGTAAGCCTGTGTCTGAGAGCTGGCAGAAACGGGTGAACTATACAGATAAACCGATTTTGCGGAAGAGCTTAATATATCTTTAGTGAACAGAGGCTGCATGCCGTTTTGTCTTTGCAGGATTTCTGTTAAGGCAGAAGCTTCTTCGGGTGTTAGTTTCTGTACAGAATTATATTCATCGGCACGGATTAATGTTCGGGATTGGGGAATGTAACAGTAGATATTATCTATAAGAGCATTTTTCTCCTTGTAGGTATGCAGCATTTCCGACAGTCGGCGAAATTTTTCGGCAGTATTTTGCTGAATTAAATTTTGCACATCATCGCTGAAGGATAATTCAGCAGAATTGCGATAGATATTTTGAAATTCCTCGTCAACATTTTTCAGTCCTATGTACAGTCGGTCATACAGTGATTTGGCATATTGCTGCGTGAAAAAATCGGCTGAATTCTGATAAAACAGCAGTGAGATAATTAGAGTGATGACTAAATTGATGGATAATGTTATTAAAAACATTTTTGAACGCATATTAAAAATAATTTTCATACAAAGACTCCTAGTGAATACCTGTTGTGCCGGTTAATTTTTCAAGCAGCAGAATACTTTATATTTAATGAAGTTAAGTTATAGCAGCTAGCCGATATAAAGTATGATACTGCCGATATAGGATAAATGTCTTTATTGCACAGCAGGTAATAGATAATATTTTTATAATATTTAATCGAATTGACAAAATGCTTATATATGCTTAAACTAAAGTTAGTGTGGTGATTTATATGTATCAGGAAGAACGCTTATATCAAATATTGAATTTATTGCGTGAACGAAAAAGTTTGTCAAAACAGGAAATTATGGAAAATTTTCAAATATCTCGAGATACGGCGCGCCGTGATATCATCTGTCTGGTGAATGAAGGACTGGCGCTGCGTACGCATGGCGGCATAACGTTGCCTACCATTCAAATAAAACCGGGATACAAAGAGCGTGCCGGTCTGCAGCTGGAAAAGAAAAATCAGCTCGGTAAAATGGCCGCTGCCTATATCAAGCGTAACAGTGTCTGTTACCTGGATTCATCGACGACCGTACAGTATATGTGCAATTATATCAAGGAAAAAACAATCATTTATAGTAATTCTATCGATATCATTGAGCAAATGCAAGATAATAAAAATGTGGAACTGCATATTCTGGGAGGCAAATGGGATACGTCCGACCGGTTTATTTACGGCAGTGAAGCAATGAATTTTCTAGATAATATTCATTTTGACATTGCTTTTCTGGGAACGACAAGTGTTACGGAGGACGGATTTTATACGTGTAGCAACGAAGATGCGGCGATAAAACGCATGGTGGCGAAAAAATCGTCATTTGTATGTGTGCTGGCAGATTCAGGTAAATTTTTGTTTCAGCCGTCATTTAAATTTGCCAAATTGAATGATGTAGATATAGTGCTGACGACGAAGATGCCGCCAAAATCTATTATAACGGCTTTGGCAAAAGCGAATAGTTCTTTAATTTGGAATTTTACCGACACCTTAAAAGGAGGGAAAGATTAATGGCTGTAAAACTGATTGCACTGGATATGGACAACACGTTGCTTGATAGGCAAAAGCTTGTTTCGGCTGAAAATGCAAAGGCTGTAAAAAAGGCAATGCAAAAAGGCGTATATGTGACGATTGCCACAGGAAGAATGCCGGCTTCTGCCAGTTATTTTGCCAAAAATCTCGGTATGAACTGCCCTGTCGTATCATGCAACGGCGGCGTAGTTAAACCGCTTGATGGAGGAAAACCGATTTTTGAAGCGCATTTCCAGCCGGAAATCTTACTGAAATTGATGGAAACGTGTTATGAAAAAAACTGGTATATACGCTGGTATATAAATGATACAATTTATGTAAAATATAAGGATGAGAGAATGTTTCCAGCATATAAAACGACGAAGGGCTTGGATATTGTGGAGGTCGGTGATAATTACGCCAAATATGCTGATAATGTTACACAGCTTGTCATCTGCGATGTGAACGGTAAAATTCAGAGTATATACGATTATGTAGCGGAACATTTTAAAGGAAAAATCGGTTTGCAGCAGAATACAGGCTTTACAATGGATGTTACGCCGCCAGGCATAAATAAAGCAGTCGGGCTTAGCCGTCTGGCGGATTATTTGGGAATAAAGCAGATGGAAGTCATGGCGGTAGGCGATGGAGATAATGATTTGGATATGATAAGATACGCCGGTATCGGTGTTGCTATGGAAAATGCTATTGATGATTTGAAAAAGGCAGCATCGTTCATTACAAAGGATTGTGATAATGACGGTATTGCTTATGCGATAGAAAAACTCGTATTGTAAAGTTGGGGAATAGAGGGGTGGATTTTATGAAATTTGTGTTTGCTCCCGATTCATTTAAAGGAACATTATCTTCGCAGGAAATTATTTCTATTTTAACAAAAAAAGCTAGGCAGCATTTTGAGAATATACAGACGCAAGGCGTATTGATTGCTGATGGCGGGGAAGGCACGATTGAAGCTGTAGAGCAGATGAAGGGCGGCAGCAGAAAATATCTGGAAGTTACAGGGCCGCTGGGGGAAAAAGTAAATGCTCATTATTTAAGGCTGAATGAAAAGCAGGTATTAATTGAAATGGCAACCGCTTCCGGCATAACGTTAATTCCGTATCGTGAAGGCAATGCACTGTATACTACTTCCTACGGAACGGGAGAACTGATAAAAGATGCACTGCTTTCAGGAGCTGATGATATTATTATTTCCATAGGCGGAAGTGCGACAAATGACGGCGGTATAGGTATGCTGATGGCCTTAGGCGTCAGATTTCTTGATGACAAAGGTAAAGAGCTGGAACCGATAGGCAAAAATTTGCTTAATATAGCCAGAATTGATACAAAGTCTTTAAATAAACGGATAAAAATGGCAAAATTCACAGTCATGTGCGATGTCACTAATCCACTTGTCGGCCAAAATGGAGCAACGTACGTTTTTGGTCCGCAAAAAGGTGCAAATAAGGAACAGTTACATCTTTTAGAAAGCGGTATGAAAAATTATGCTGCTAAAATCAAGGAAACACTCGGTATTGACGTAGCAGATTTGCCAGGAGGCGGTGCAGCCGGCGGCATGGGAGCGGCGTTAATGGCATTTTGCGGAGCTTTTCTGCAATCGGGCATAAAAACAATTCTTGAGCTGATTAATTTTAAAGATATAATTGCCGATGCGGATTTGATTATTACAGGTGAAGGGAGAATTGACGGGCAGTCGGCAAACGGGAAAGTTTTGGACGGGATAGGCCAATATGCTAAAGAAAAAAATATTCCCGTTATCGCTTTAGCCGGCGGTATGGGAGATAATGCCCATCTTGTATATGACTGCGGCATCGACAGCATTATGGTTACGGTCAATTCGCCGATGAGCCTTGAGGAGGCACTTGATAATGCGGAACCTCTTTTGGAGGACTGTGCGGACAGACTGTTCCGATTTATAAAAATAGGCATGAATTTATAAAAAAAGCGTTAATCCTCCAATAAGGGATTAACGCTTTTCATATTATTTTTCCAAACCGTATTTTTTGATGTAACGGTATAAAGTTACACGGCTTACGCTGAGCAGATTGGAAAGTCGGCTTACATTGCCACCGGCGGCTTTCCATGCCTTGAGAAAGATTTCTTTATCTGTCTTCCATTTATTGTCCGGTTTGACATTGCCCATGAGATTGATGTCCGTCGGCAGAATATTTTTACCGGATGTATTGAAGAATGAATATTCCAGTACGCTTTGGAGCTGTTTGATATTGCCAGGCCAATCGTAATTACGCAGCAGTTCGATTGTTTCCGGCAGAAGTTTTTTCGTTTCCATCTGATGCTGACGGGATAGTTCTTCCACAACATGGATGGCAAGTTTCGGAATATCATCACGGCGTGAACGCAGGGACGGCACGCGTATTATGCTGCGGGAAATAATATTGAACAGTTTTTCGTTAAACTGACCTTTTTCCGTAAGGCGACGCAGGTTGCTGTCCGTTGCGGCAATGATGCGGACATCGATACTGCGTTCCAGACTTTCGCCGATACGGTGCGTTTTCTTTTCGGATAATGCCTGTGCAAGCATTTTAGCAATATTATTAGGCATTTTTTCAATTTCATCAATAAATAATGTACCTTTGCTGGCAAGTTCCAATTTACCCGGATGACTTACCTCAGGTTCAGTCATGGCACCAAATAAATCCTGTTCTAAAAGCTCCGGTGTGAAATCAGCGCAGTTTATGGAAATGAGCGGACCTGCCATGCGCATGCTTGCCATATGAATACCGTGTGCAAGACGTTGTTTGCCGACACCGGCTTCACCCTGAATTAATATATGGTTTTTGTTGCGGGCAACGCGGTAAGCACGTTCCTTCATTTGAATGAAAGTCTTGCTGTCGCCGACCATGGAACTTAAACTATATTTTGCTGTATAACCGGAGGCATGAGCAACGAGTGTGCGCAAATCTTCAATCGGCATGGATACAGTAACGACGCTTTGCACTTCTTCATCGTCTTCGGAATTTTTCAGTGGAACGACGGTTGTGATATCTTCATACGTTTTGTTATTGGTAATCCAGGTGGTTTCACGGTTGTAGCAGGAAATTCCCTGAAAGCCGTCATAAATCGGTGTATGTGTGTAGTTTAAGACAACATCTTTCAGATGAGCCGTTACATTATTTTCATCAATAGCGTTGATTACGGATAGACGTTCTTTACCCATGCGGTTTGTGTAGACGATTTTGTCTTCAGGCATGATATGGTAAACGGCAAATGGCGCAGCGTCCAAAATAGCTTTTTGAGCTTTGATGTTCAAAGACTGTTTTATATTGAGCTCCAAAGCTGTCTTTAAAGTAATCAGTAAAGCTAAAATAACATCTTGAGATATTTTTTCATGCTGCATGGCAGTGAGAGAAACGATATAGGTGAGTTCGTCATTGACGATGACAGGCACGGAGCCGGAGTTCATACCGTGCAGTTCTTCCAGCCATATTTCCGGACCGAAAATCCAGAAAGGCGTTTTTGTTTCTTTTACGATATTGCAGCTGAGCGTGCCGACATTTTCCACGCTTAAAGAAACGCCTTCCAGCTTATCGATTAAGCGGGATGTTATGTTCGCGTATTTTTTCAGGACAATGCAGTCGGAAGTCATGAGGGTCAGGCATAAATCGTATTCATGAATAAAATCTATTATATTATCAATAAAATGGTCTAAATAATTGATGGCGTCAGTGTGTTTGTTTTGCAGTTGAGTAAGTTCAACAGGGGATAGGCGGGCACTGGAGGGAATTTTTTTAGGATTTACCTGATGTTCGTGGGATTTTTGCCAGGAGGCAGCAATCCACGGATGTACATTTGGGTCAATAATTCCCTTGGCAGTGAAAGTTTTGTAATAATTTATCAATTTTTCGCGATTGCGATGTTCTCTAATCATATTTTAAAATAACCTCAATTCCGTAATGTTTGTACAATATTCATCTGATTATATTATTTATATTAGCAAAACTGTAATAAAGTATCAATTAGTTTAATAAAAAATAATTACAAATGTGCAAATAATTTTGTTTCAGTGTTAACTTGTAGCTCCAATCTATATTTGATATACTTTATGTATTATGAATTAAGGATGGGATTTTTAAATGGCTAGAATGAGTAAACGTATTAGCAATAAAATCAGCAAAGCTAAACAGGAACAGCAGCCGAAAGAAACAAAAAAGAAATATGGCAGAGATATCTGGCTGATTATCCTAATTGTCGTTAACTTCTTATTATTAATAACAAGCTGGCAGATGCTGACACAGTCGCCGTTGAACTTCACAGCGTATTTTCTGCTGGAAATAGTTTTGATTGTAATGTATATCAACAGACATGCCAATATGTCGGAGAAAGTTGCTAAATGGATGTATAGGACGCAAATCGGTCTTATGGCTGTCATATTGGTACTGTTTATAATTAATGCCATCGGTTATTTTGCGAACTGATTGATAAAAACTCCGTGAGAATAAAATCTGCACGGAGTTTTTTTGTTTGACTTGTAGTATGCTTAAAGGTGTAAGATAAAAATATAAATATGCAGATAAAAATAAAGGAGGTTTTATTATGAAACCTATTGCAGGAACAGGCGGAGAACAATATATTCTGTACAGTGAACGTACAGGAGAAGAGTCCGTTGTCTATTTTACAAGAGACCTTTCGGAGGAAGGCTTAAAGAAAATCTATGAGCGCGTGAAGAAAAATATGGCGGGAAAAGTCGGTATTAAACTGCATACTGGCGAACCGCACGGCCCGAATATCATTCCCCGTTCTTGGGTGGAAAATCTGATAAAAACGGATTTGCCGGATGCGGCGGTTGTGGAAACGAATACCTACTATGACGGCGGACGGTATACGACGCAGCAGCATTTGGAAACACTTAAAACCAATGGATGGACATTCTGTCCGGTAGATATTTTAGATGCGGATGGAACGGTAGCAATGCCTGTAAAAAACGGTAAATGGTTTACAGAAATGTATATGGGCAAAAATCTTGTAAATTACGATTCTTTGTTTGTACTTACACATTTTAAAGGGCATACGCAGGGCGGTTTCGGCGGTTCGGCGAAAAATATCGGTATCGGCTGTGCAGACGGACGTATCGGTAAGGCTATGATACACACGACTCCGGGTTCGGCCAATCAGTGGGATATTGCCAAAGAGGAATTTATGGAGCGTATGATGGAATCGGCAAAAGCCGTTATTGACCATTTTGGTGAACATATAACATTCGTAAATGTATTGCGCAATATGTCCGTTTCCTGTGATTGCGAAGGTGTGGCAGCACAGCCTGTTGTAACACCGAATATCGGTATTTTGGCTTCAGATGATATTTTGGCTATTGACCAGGCTTCAGTAGATTTAGTTTACGCGCTTAAAGAAAACGATAAACATGCTTTAGTAAAACGTATGGAGTCGCGTCATGGATTAAGACAGCTCACGTATATGAAGGAACTTCAGATGGGTAATGACAAGTATCGTCTTATAGATATTGATAATGAAGATAAGGAAATAACGTTGCGAGAAGCAGTAAAAGACGTTGTGCCGTTCAAAGCGGAATAACGCAAAAAAATCCTTGTGCGAATTAATGCACAAGGATTTTTTATTTAGGAGAAATTAATAGTTAGTAGCCTTGATTTCAAAAAATGCTTTTGGATGAGCACATACAGGGCATATTTCCGGTGCTTCAGTACCTTCATATACATGACCGCAGTTGGAACACATCCAAATCATTTTTTCATTGCGTTTAAATACTTTATCTTCCTGAATGTTAGCCAATAAAATATTGTAGCGTTCATCATGTTCTTTTTCAATTTTTGCTACCATTTCGAAGAGGTTGGCAATACGAGTGAAGCCTTCTTCACGTGCTACTTTGGCAAATTCCGGATACATGGAAGTCCATTCTTCATGTTCGCCGGCTGCAGCAGCTTTTAAGTTTTCTTCTGTTGTACCGATTTTATCTACAAGTTTGAACCAGATTTTAGCGTGTTCTTTTTCGTTGCCGGCAGTTTCTTCAAAAATTTTGGCAATCTGCACATAGCCGTCTTTTTTTGCTTTAGAAGCAAATGGTTGACCTCATTCGTCAAATTCTCCAAGGTGGTAAACACATCTATGACAAGAGAATTTCCTATATCAAAACGAGCTCGCTGTATATTGAGCCTTTAAGTGATGATCGTATGATGATTAACCTCGATGGCGAATACGGTGGTGATGCACCAATTCATCTCCAAAATCTGAAGAATCATATTGAATTTTATGCAAATATTGATGAGATTTCTGATGATGCCATCACTCTTCCAGATACAGACGAATTAGCTCTTGAAGCCATTGCACAAAAATTCAGTACAGAAGCTGAAAAAATTGAGAATGACTAATGTTAAACCTTTAAGCAGCCTAAGATAGGTTGCTTTTTAAGTATATTTGTAGAAAATGACGCTTTCATTTGTTACAATAGAAAAAACTGGGAAATTGTTATATAGAATATTTAGAGGAGTAGATGTTTAATAAAGAGAATGAACATTATTTAAGTGATGATCATCTAAAAAATGTTGATCAGGCTTTCGAGTCGGCTTTTCGTAATAAAGGGCCAGAGTTTGAATCTGCTTTTCAGGAGGAAAAAGCTGAGAAGCGACATTTCTTTTTGACCCTTGCTTTGCATTGATACTCTTAGGTGTCACAGGATTGAGAATATCAGATATTCTAGCTTTGAGATGGAAACAGAT
>OGYT01001078.1_pt1 | contig 19331 bp, 17 predicted proteins | sample 1576631 | NCBI WGS metagenome assembly OGYT01 (sample SAMEA3541588, study PRJEB24748) | human gut metagenome | biome: human gut; feature: human-associated habitat; material: faeces | place: China | collected 2012
AGCTTCCGACTGGGAGAAGGTTTTTTCCAGAATTTCCTTGGCTCTGGCTTTTGCAGCTAATGTTATTTCGTCTTCGGAAGCTTTTTTCTGAGCATAGGCTTTTGCCTGTTCGATGATATTTTTGGCTTCCGCGCGGGCATCTTCAATAATTTTATCACGGTTTTGCGTGATTTCTTCCGCTTCTTTCAAGGCAGTCGGCCAATCTTTACGAATATCGTCAATAAGACGGACAAGAGCATCTTCTTCAATCAGACATTTATTCGTAAAAACGAGTCGTGAGGAATTGGAAACGAGTTCTTCCAGTTCATCAAGTGTTTTTAAGATATCCATTATAATCCAACCTTTGAAATTTAGTTTAAGAAAGATTATTTTTTTACTTTGGCATGAATGGCGGCTTCTACGCACGGTGGAACGAGTGCGGAGATATCTCCGCCGAACTGTGCCAATTCGCGAATTGCCGATGATGATACGTGATAATAACGGTTATCCGTAGTCAGAAAAATATTTTCAATATCCGGAGCCATACTTTTAATCAGCATGGCACGCGGAAATTCATACAGAAAATCGTTGGCATCGCGGAGGCCGCGGACAATCACGTGCGCATCCTTGTCATGAGCATAATCGGCCAACAGACCGCCGAAAGCATCCACTGTGAGATTTGGAATGCCTTTTGTAGCTTCTTTCAAAAGAGCGACGCGTTCTTCTACCGTAAAGAGCGGTTTTTTGTGTACATTGTTGAATACGCCGACAATAACATTGTCAAACATTTTTGTAGCACGTTTGAATATGTCGATATGTCCGTTGGTTACCGGGTCGAAGCTGCCCGGGCATATTGCGGTTATCATAGTATTATTCCTCGCTTTTAACTGTTGTTTTATATATGCTTATCTGAGTGGTTGAACCGTATTTTTGACGGCGCAGTAAGGAAAACTCCTCATAGCTGTCCGGTAAAATATCCTCTATGGCATGTTCCATAATGATTAATCCATTATCATTGAGTACAGGATATTCATGCAGGATTTTTAAGCTTTGCAGACATAGATTTTTATGATAGGGCGGGTCACAAAATATTATATCAAATTTCAGCTTTTTTTGATGGAACTTTTTTACGACGGAAAAAATGTCCGCTTTCAAAATTTCAGCCCTATCATTTAGTTTTGTATGCTGTGCATTAAATTTCATGACGGAAATACTTTCCGATGCCGTATCCACCATAACGGCGTGAGAAGCTCCGCGGCTTAACGCCTCGAGTGCCAGATTGCCGGTACCGGAGAACATATCCAGAATTTTTTTATCATAAATAAACGCACCGAGTATGTTGAACAGGGACTCTTTTATTCTGTCGGATGTCGGTCGGGTATTTTGTCCTTTCGGCGCTTTTAATTTAGCTCCGCGTGCCGAGCCGGTGATAATTCTCATGCACTTTCACCTAAAAGTCTGGCTTTAAGCTGTCTGTAGGCTCTTGTATAATAAGCACCGTTTTGCGATTCGCGGTGGTCAAAGCCGTATGCTCTGCGGCTTACGGCGAGTATCGGCGGAGCCTGGATGCGTTTTGCCACAGCCATACCGGTGAACAGGTTCCACCAGCGTTCCAAATCGGCGATGAATTCTTTTGCTGTCGGAAAATATTTTGCTACAAGACCCTTTTCACAGCCGAGATGTTCTTCAAGCGTATTTTCGCTGTACCAGACGAGGATATCTTCCGGTGTTACTTTCTGCCAGCTTTCGACAAAAGAACGGAATAAAAAGTCATGGTACGGATATTTTATCGGGTCGCCTTTACCGGCGTCAACATCCTGTTCGGCTGAAAGTTCCGCACTCGGTACGATATCGATAATTCCCTGAGGAATTACCTCACGTTTGTAAATTTCCTTATTCAAATAGCGTGCTAAATCATAAACCTGATATTTCCAAAGGTCGGCAAGAGCTGCCAAAAAGCCGGACTGGTCGCCGTACAAAGTGGAATAGCCGACGGTAGTTTCTGCTTTATTGGCATTGCAGGTAAAACCGCCGCCGATTGCCGCTGCCATACCGGCAAGAATGCGTGCTGAACGGTCGCGGGCCTGAATATTTTCTTTAACAAAAGAAGATACTTTCACATGATTGATATCATGCGTCGTTAAATTTTCTACCTCTGTCTGTTCAAACTGATTTACCGTGAAATCGACAACTTCCTGTATAGGAACGACTGCATAATTACAGCCAAGATTGTGAGCCAGCTGACTCGATAATCCTTTTGTCGTTTCTGAATTGAACTTACTTGGCATATTAATTAATGTAACATTTTCTTTTCCTATAATATTGGCGTAAAGAGCGGAAGCTACTGCCGAATCAATACCGCCGGATATGCCGATAATTACTTTTTTCATGTGGATATCTTTTAGGAATTTTTTTATACCGTAGCAAAGAGCCTGATAAATATTGGAAATATCATCATTTTGCGGCACAGGCAAAGCTGGATAGGACTGTGCAGTGTTTAAGTTTATATACGTATTTTTTTCTGTGTAGGCTTTGCAGCAGGCGATAATATTGCCCTCGGCATCATAAACCGTGCTGGAGCCGTCGAATGTATAAATAGTTTTGCCGTTATTTTGGATGCCTATATTATTTACATATATAAGCGGAATATTATTATCTTTCGCCTGTTTGGAAAAAACGCGGTGACGTTTGTTATTTTTGCCGAAAGTATACGGAGAAGCCGAAATATTGATGAGCATATCAAGATTATAATTTTGGCACAGAATATCTATCGGTGAAAAATTATAATCGTCGCTCCAGCCGTCTTCACATAAAATACAGCCCAAGTTCAGTTCATGTCCTTTAATATTCACTTTCATCGGCGACAGAAGTTCTTCCACGGATTTATTCATTTCTGTTGCCAGATTTTGCAGGCTGAAAAAATAACGACTGTCGTCAAATTCGCGGTAATTAGGGAAAAGTGTTTTTATTGCAAACGGATACGGCGATTTTTCCGGTTGAATTAATTTGCCCTGATAAGCTGTATACAAAGCATTGTATTTGCGTACGCGACCGTCTGTATTTTTTTTATGCCAGTCAACGGCAATATTGCCGAAGATAATACAGATATCATTCGATTGGGCAATGATGTCATTACCGTAAGCCAAGCAATCTTTCAAATAAGAAGTTTGTTCCCATGTATCTCCGAGCAGATAGCCGGGAATTGCCATTTCTGGGAAAATAATGATGTCGGCATGATTTTGTTTCGCTTCATTTATAGCTTGAAGCATTTTAGAAAAATTAAGGTCAGGATGACCTGGTTCAACTTCAAATTGGCTGAAACAGATTTTTAACATAGAATGACCGCCTTTGTACAAATTATTTTCATTAAATATTTATGGTATAACAATATCACGAATTACCCGCATTTACAAGCTGTTGCATAAACAAATAAATAAAATGCTTGCAATCTAAAATATTTCTGTGATATAATGTTAGCACTGTGTTTTTGAAAATAACCTAGTAATTTTTCTATCTTCCATTAATTAAGGAGGTGTGCTTGATGGCAAATGTTTGCGAAATCTGCGCTAAAGGCGAAAGAGCAGGTATGAATGTAAGCCATTCTCATTTAAAAACAAAACGCACTTGGAAACCGAACATTCAGCGTGTACGCGCTGTTGTTGACGGCGAAGTTAAACGTGTTAATGTTTGCACTAGCTGCATGCGTTCTGGTAAAATCCAACGTGCTTAATGGTCTTCGGACAGCATAAAAGATAAGCTGCTTATAAATTAAGTAGCTTATTTTTTTTATAGTTCGTTTTTCTTTGAAGCTTAAAGAAAAACGAACCAAAAAGAAAACCATTTTAACGTTTCGCTATCGCTGCACTGGGCGAGCCTTCGTAGCCCTTCTTTAAAAACAGACGGTACGACGGCTTGAAACGCTTGGAATTTGGCTTGTGCCTTCTAATTCCAGCAGAAATTTAAATTGAGTTGTTGAGACAACATTTTGTTGGTCATGCTAAAACTTTTGTCCATGTTAGAGCATTTTCACGGTGGCTGTAGCTATTAAACAGAAAAAGATTTAGATATGGTTTTAGTTTAAATGTTTGAGCGAAGCGAGTTTTTAAACGTTATATCTAAATCTTTTTCTTTTTAAAGTGAAAATCTCTTATGGGCTATGAACTGAAAGGTTTCTTTTTCGGCAACTTTTCTTTGTCTTCAAAGAAAAATTGCCTGGCACAATATAGAAATAATTTAATAAATACTTCTTTTATACTTATATTGTGCCAAACAGACACTTTCTTTTAATGTGCTTTTCTTTTGCTATCAAAAGAAAAATGAACAATAAATAATTTTGTAGGAGGCTTATTAATTGGCTTTTTCGGAAAGAATAATTAAATTAAAGCAGGAAGCACTGGCAAAATGCAAAGATTATTTTGCCCGTCCTGATGAAATTGCGGAAATAAACACATTGAAAATCCTTGATGCCATGCGCAAGGTAAAAGTATCGGAAGCTCATTTCAATACGACTTCCGGTTATGCTTATGATGATATCGGCAGAGGCAAGCTGGAGGAGTTGTATGCTGAAGTATTTAAAGCGGAGGCTGCGCTTGTGCGTACTCAGTTCGTTTCCGGCACGCATGCTTTGGCTACAGTTCTGTTCGGTATTTTGCGCCCGGGTGATGAGCTCATATACATCACCGGTGCGCCGTATGATACGATGCAGACTGTTATAGGCTATGCTACGGACAGTCCGGGTTCATTAAAGGAATTCGGTATTTTATATGATGAGGTGCCGCTTAATGAGGAAGGCAGAGTGGATTTTGCCGTTGCTAAAGAAAAAATTTCTGCTAAAACAAAAATGGTGGTAATTCAGCGTTCCTGCGGTTATATGATGCGTCCTACACTCAGTGTGGAGGAAATAGGTGAAATATGCCGTTTTGTCAAATCCATCAATCCGAATTGTATCTGCTATGTGGATAACTGTTACGGTGAGTTTACCGATACTAAAGAGCCGATTGAAGTCGGTGCAGATATCATGGCAGGCTCACTTATTAAAAATCCGGGTGGCGGGCTTGCTCCGACCGGCGGATATATCGTCGGCAGAAAAGATTTGGTGGAACTTTCCTCCTACCGCATGACGGCTCCGGGCATGGGAGCGGAACTGGGTGCTTCACTGTCCAATAACCGTTTATTATTCCAAGGTCTATTTTTAGCGCCGCACGTAGTGGCTCAGGCTGTGAAATCGGCGATTTTCGCTTCGGCGCTGTTTGATATGATGGGCTTTAAGACTTTGCCTGCACCGCAGACACCGCGCAACGATATTATTCAGGCGATTGAACTCGGTACAAAGGAAAAATTGGTGGCATTTTGTCAGGGCATTCAGAAATATTCTCCGGTAGATTCCTATGCCGCACCGGAACCGTGGGATATGCCGGGTTACGAAGACCAGGTAATCATGGCAGCGGGAACATTCGTGCAGGGAGCTTCGATTGAATTGAGCGCCGACGGTCCAATCCGTGAGCCGTTCAATGTTTATCTGCAGGGCGCGCTTACTATGGAACATTCACTTATCGCCATAATGGGAGCGGCTCAGGCTATTGAAGACTTGAACAAATAAATATTTTTGCATACAAAAAAAGCGCGTTTTTTAACGCGCCTTTTTTGTGTGTATATATTATATTGGAGAGCTAAGGAAAAGCTTATATTTAATATAACACAGATGATAATAATTTTCAATAGTAATTTGATAATTTTTTTCATTTAAGTTTATTTTGGCTATATGCTGGATTAATTGTAAAATTATTGTTATTATCTAGTTAGAGAGATATTAAACAGTACCAATGGACAATTAAATATGTTACAATACTTCTTGCTTATCTTTATAAAAAGACAAAAATAAAATTTTACAGGAGGATTTTATCATGCTTGGGCGCTATTTTAAATTATTTTTGCGTTCATTGATTATTAAGTCGAATTTTGTAATGGGCAGTCATGTCGGACGTTATTTAAAGATTTTCCTAGGCTCATTGATTGCGGGTTTAGGATATAGTACGTTTATTATTCCGGCAAAACTTTTGGCAAGCGGACTTAGCGGGATTGCGGTAATTGTATATTATCTCGTTGATTTACCAATCGGCGTACAGCTCATTGTGTACAATATACCTATTGTGTATATTGCTTATAAAGTTTTTGGCAAATTATATGCCATTGATACGATTATCGGTACAGTCATGCTGTCTGTCGCTATCGATGCTACAAGTTTCATCGGCAATTATCATATAGTGGAAGACCCTATCTTAAATGCCGTTTTCGGCGGTGTGCTGGTAGGTATAGGCTGCGGTATTGTATTTCGGGCAAATTCCAACGGCGGCGGCTTTGATGTGCTCGGTGCCGTTATAAAGAAGTATTATTCCCTCGATTTGGGAACGGTGGTATTTGGCTTTAATCTTATTATTATTTTGGTCGGTATCGTACTGTTTAATGTTTCCATCGGTTTGTATACATTAATCAATATGTATATTGTAGGTGAAATTACCAATAAAGTAGTTGCCGGTTTTAATCGCAAGAAACTGGTAATAATCATGTCTCCGTTTTCAGAACTTATCGGCTGGACGATTATGCAGCATCTCGGACGTGGTGTTACTTTCCTGCACGGTGAAGGCGCATATAGCCATAAGGAACAGAAAGTGATTTTTGCCGTTGTCAGTCTGACGCAGGTAAGCAGAGTGAAACTCATAGCCAATGCTATCGACCCTACGGCATTTATGATTATCACGGATACGTCGGAAGTTGCCGGACGAGGATTTACCATAAAAATGCCGACGCATCCGAATGAAGATATGAATATACAAAAAACAAAAGGATTATAGGTTTGCCTTTATTAACCTAAATTTGCATTGGGAAAAGGATAGATATTAGGTGGCCGAAAAATTAAAATTGTACGGATTTAATAATCTGACGAAATCTTTAAGTTTCAATATTTATGATGTTTGTTACGCAAAGACACCGCGTGAACAGCATGATTATATAAAATATATCGATCAGCAGTACAACTCGGAACGATTGACGAAAATTTTAACTAATGTAGCAGAAATGATAGGAGCACGCGTGCTTAATGTTTCCAGTCAGGATTATGATCCGCAAGGCGCCAGTGTAACTATTCTTCTGGCTGATGAAAATATGCGTCCCTGCAAAAAAAATGATGAAGAAACGGAAAAAGCTGAAATCATCTTGGCTCACCTGGACAAAAGTCATATTACGGTGCATACGTATCCTGAATATCATCCGGAGACGAGCATTGCAACATTCAGAGTTGATATTGATGTGTCTACATGCGGTGAAATCACGCCGCTCAGTACGCTTGATTATTTAATAGGCAATTTTGATTCGGATATCATAACGATGGATTACCGTGTACGCGGTTTTACGCGCGATGTACGCGGGCGTAAACTGTTTATGGATCATAAAATAACATCCATTCAGGATTATATTATGCCGGATACGCTTTTAAAATATGATGCCGTGGATATAAATGTATATCAGGCCAATCTGTTTCATACCAGAATGCTGATAAAGGAACTTGATTTGAGCAACTATCTTTTTAATACGGATATTTATGAAATTCCTCCAAAAACACGTTTGATTATAAATAATCGTCTGCGCCAGGAAATGATTGAAATTTTCAGCGGCAGCAATGTTTTCTAAATAAATGATAAGGGCTGGTGATATTATTGGATAGACAAGCACAAAAACGTATGCCTGTATTTGAGGCTCTGGAAAAATTTAAAAAGATGAGAGTCGTGCCGTTTGATGTTCCCGGACATAAAAGAGGTCGGGGCAATAAGGCCTTATTAAATTTTTTGGGTGAAAAATGTTTATCCGTAGATGTAAATTCCATGAAACCACTCGATAATCTGTGTCATCCCGTGTCCGTGATAAAGGAAGCGGAAGAACTCGCCGCTGATGCTTTCGGAGCCCAACATGCCTTTTTTATGGTGGGAGGCACTACTTCTGCCGTACAGACTATGATTTTAACGGCATGTAAACGCGGTGACAAAATCATTCTGCCGCGCAATGTGCACAGAAGTGCCATAAATGCTATGATACTTTGCGGTGCCGTTCCTATATATATAAATCCACAGATGGATAAACAGCTGGGTATCTCTCTCGGCATGTCCGTCGACGATGTGAAAAAAGCCATACGGGAAAATCCGGATGCAAAAGCAGTTCTTGTTAATAATCCCACTTATTACGGTATATGTTCTAATTTAAAAGAAATTATCAAGGTGGCGCATGAGCACAATATGATGGTACTGGCCGACGAAGCGCACGGTACGCATTTTTATTTCAATCACCGTCTGCCTCAGGCGGCAATTCATGCCGGAGCCGATATGGCGGCCGTAAGCATGCACAAGTCGGGCGGTTCCCTCACGCAGAGTTCTTTTCTGCTTATTGGACCGAATGTGAAGGCGGGCTACGTTCATCAGATTATCAATCTGACTCAGACAACGAGCGGCTCATATCTTTTAATGTCAAGCCTTGATATTTCCCGTTCCAATCTTGCTGTACACGGAGCGGAAATTTTCGATTTTGTAATTGATTTGGTTGATTATGCGCGTCAGGAAATTAATAATATAGGCGATTATTATGCCTATGCCGATGAAAAAATCAACAAAGACAGCGTATATGATTTCGATATTACGAAACTTGCCATATATACTCTGCCTATCGGTCTTGCTGGTATCGAGGTTTATGACCTTCTGCGCGATGAATACGATATTCAGGCGGAATTCGGCGATATCGGCAATCTTCTGGCATATGTGTCGGTCGGCGACAGGGCAAAGGATATTGAACGTCTCGTAAGTGCGCTGGCTGAAATACGCCGTAATTATAAAAAAGACCATAAGGGCATGCTGGAAGCGGAGTACATCAGTCCGAAAGTGATGTGTGCGCCACAGGACGCTTTTTACAGCGATAAGGAATCCCTGCCGCTTGACGACAGCTGCGGCAGAGTATGCAGTGAATTCGTCATGTGCTATCCGCCGGGTATTCCTATTTTGGCACCGGGAGAGCTTATTACACCGGAAATTCTTGAATATATTCATTATGCCAAAGATAAGGGCTGCTCCATGACAGGTCCGGAGGATATGGAAATAAAACGTTTAAATGTTATTAAGGAGTGAAGTGATAAATGGATTTATGGTTCAGCGAGTTTCATACACCGTATGTTAAATTTTCCATACAAATAGATAAACAGCTTTACAGCGAACAGACTGAATTTCAGCGCATAGATATTTTGCAGTCGAAAGAATTCGGCCGCATGATGGTTTTAGACGGCTATGTAATGCTGACGGAAAAAGATGAATTCATTTATCATGAAATGATTGTGCACGTACCGATGGCGGTTCATCCCAATGCCAGACGGATTTTAATTATCGGCGGCGGTGACGGCGGCGCTGTACGTGAACTTATGCGTTATAAAAATGTAGAGTCGGTCGATTTGGTCGAAATAGATGAACGTGTCGTAGAAATTTCCCGTCAGTTTCTGCCGCAGACAGCTTGCGGATTTGACGACCCAAGAATACATCTTTTTTTTGAGGACGGGCTGAAATTCATCCGTCACTGTGAAAACGAGTATGATTTGATAATCGTGGATTCCACCGACCCGTTCGGTCCGGGTGAAGGATTGTTTACCAAAGAGTTTTATGGTAATTGTTATAAAGCCTTGAAAGAAGACGGCATCATGGTAAATCAGCATGAGAGCCCGTTTTATGATGAAGATGCGTTTGCTATGCAAAGAGCGCATCAGCGCATTGTCAAATCGTTCCCGATAAGCAGAGTGTATCAGGCGCATATTCCGACGTATCCTTCGGGACACTGGCTGTTCGGATTTGCTTCCAAAAAATATCATCCTACCATGGATTTTGATGCGAAAAAATGGAATGAGCTTAAAATCAAGACGAGATATTATAATGCCAATCTGCACAATGCGTCGTTTGCCCTGCCAAATTATGTAGAGGAGTTAATGGAAGATGTTGAAGAAAAACGTTGAAACATTTTTAGGCTGTGATAAAGATTTTGAAGAAGCAAAGATAGTTTTATTCGGAGCACCGTTTGACTCCACCACTTCATATCGTCCCGGCACTCGTTTCGCCAGTCGTACCATGCGAGCTGAAAGTTATGGACTGGAAACGTACAGTCCGTATCTTGACCTTGATTTGGAAGATGCTTTCGTTTTTGACGGCGGTGATTTGGAACTGCCGTTCGGCAGTGTGGAAAATGCGCTTGAGGATATTGAAGAGTTCACGCAGAAAATCATTGACTGCAATAAAATACCGCTTATGGTCGGAGGCGAACATCTCGTAACGCTCGGCGCTGTTCGTGCCGTTGCGGCAAAATATCCTGAGCTTCATATAATTCATTTTGATGCTCATGCTGATTTGCGCGATGATTATCTCGGTGCGAAACTGTCCCATGCTACTGTATTGCACCGTGTCTGGGATATTGTCGGCGACGGCAGAATTTTCCAGTTCGGTATCAGAAGCGGTGAAAGAGCGGAATTTATCTGGGGTAAAGACCATGTGAAAACGCAGCGGTTCAATTTTGAACATTTGAAGGAAACGGTGGAGGCATTAAAAGGAAAACCGGTGTATTTCACTGTTGACCTTGATGTGCTTGATGCTGCCGTATTTCCCGGAACAGGTACACCGGAAGCAGGCGGCGTATCCTTTGACGAACTGCGCCGTGCCATGAAGATTGTTGCTGAAAACTGCAATATCGTCGGTACGGATATGGTGGAGCTTTCGCCGCCGTATGACCAGAGCGGCATATCCACGGCAACGGCTTTAAAATTACTGCGTGAATATCTGCTCGTTTTAGATTATAATATAAATAGCAAATAACACATACAAGGGGGAATTACCTAAAATGGGAAAAGCTTTAATTATCGGCTGCGGTGGTGTAGCCAGCGTTACAATTCACAAATGCTGTCAAAATAGTGATGTTTTTGAGGAAATCTGCATTGCCAGCCGTACAAAAAGCAAATGCGACGCTCTGAAGGAAAAACTCAGCGGCGGTAAGACGAAAATAACTACGGCTCAGGTTGATGCTGATGATGTGAACCAGCTCATCAATCTTATCAATGAAGTAAAACCAGATGTAGTAATCAATCTTGCGCTTCCGTATCAGGATTTGACGATTATGGATGCCTGTCTTGCCACGAAGGTTCATTATCTCGATACGGCAAACTATGAACCGCTTGATACGGCAAAATTTGAATATAAATGGCAGTGGGCATACCGTGAACGTTTTGAAAAAGCAGGCCTTACGGCAGTTCTCGGCTGCGGTTTCGACCCGGGTGTAACGGGCGTATTTTCCGCTTATGCCTTAAAACATGAATTTGACGAAATAAATTATATTGATATTCTCGACTGCAATGCCGGCGACCACGGTTATCCGTTCGCAACGAATTTCAATCCGGAAATCAATATCCGTGAAGTATCCGCTAACGGCAGCTATTGGGAAGACGGTCACTGGGTGGAAACAAAACCGATGGAAATAAAACGCGTTTACAATTTCCCGGAAGTCGGCGAGAAGGATATGTATTTATTGCATCATGAAGAACTGGAATCACTCGGCATCAATATTCCGGGCATCAAACGCATCCGTTTCTTCATGACTTTCGGACAGAGTTATTTAACACATTTAAAATGTCTGGAAAATGTTGGCATGACTTCCATTGAACCGATTGAATTCGAAGGCAAGAAAATCGTGCCGCTCCAGTTCCTCAAAGCCGTTCTGCCGGACCCTGCAAGCCTCGGTCCTCGCACAGTAGGCAAGACGAATATCGGCTGTATCTTCCAGGGCAAAAAAGACGGCAAAGACAAAGTATATTATCTGTACAATGTCTGCGACCATCAGGAATGCTATAAGGAAGTCGGTTCTCAGGCTGTTTCCTATACAACCGGCGTTCCGGCAATGATTGGCGCAATGCTGATTATGAACGGTCAGTGGAGAAAACCGGGCGTATACAACGTAGAAGAATTTGACCCGGACCCGTTCATGGATGCACTCAATAAATGGGGACTTCCGTGGAAAGAAAGCTTTAACCCGGATTTAGTAGATTAATTTAATATAATTCAGACAAAAAAGCAGACATATTTCCGTATGTCTGCTTTTTTTTATTATTGCCGGCATAAAAAAGCAAATTTATTTCCATATGCTGGAAATGATTTAATCTATGATATAAATCTAAATTTTGATACAATTTAATCAAGTTAAGGAGAGGTCATAGATGGTAAAGGTTAATAAACGTAGTGAAAAAATATTCAACATATTAAAAAGCAATCCGAGCGGAACGACAATATCGTACCTTTCACGCCAATTAGGCGTTTCTTCCAGAACAATACGCTCTGATATGAAACTGCTGCAGGAAGCTTTAAATTGCTACGGTGTAGAAATCACTTCCAATCCTAGCAAATGCTATAAAATAAGCAATTTAAAAAAAATCAGTAGTATAGAGCATTCACTATTTCAGGAAAATGACAGCAGTATGGAAAGTTCACAACAGCGGGTAAACTATATTATTTGCCGGCTGCTGGAAAATTCTTTTTCCGACGCAACTGTTACACAGGCGGATTTGGCAGATGAGATGTTTATCAGCCTGTCTACATTAAAGTCGCATTTAAATGAAGTTAAAGCCGATTTGCAAAAATATGATTTGAAGATTGTGCAGTACAAAAACAAAGGCATAAAAATCATCGGCAGTGAAATTAAGCTGCGTTACTGTATTTCTGAATATTTGAGTATATACACTATGAGTACTTTTTATGAAAAAATTTTTTCTGATGTTAATTTAATAATACTAGACAGAATAATTAGAAAGATTTTACAAGAAAAAAATTTGCAACTGACAGACGATGCGAAAGAAAATCTGTGTATTCATACAGCAATAGCTGTACAGCGTTTTAAATGCAATAAGAATATTTCGTATCCGGCGAGTGTAACGAATAAAATTGAAAATACTTTTGAATATACGGTAGCTAAAGAGATTGTAGAACAGATATATGTTCAGCTCAGTATAGACCTGTCCTGTGCGGAAGTTTACTATATAACACAATGTCTGCTTGCCAGCAAAAAAATATTTGATACGGGTGAAGCGACGGATAATGCGCATGTCAAAGAACTGGTAAATATCATCTTGCAGGAAATACGCGACAATTTATCCATAGACTTTACCAATGATGAATATTTGCTAGACGGATTGACTTTGCATCTGAATATTGCATTGACACGAATTCAGTTTCAGATGAATATTCGCAATGAATTGTTGGAAACGATAAAAAATGATTATCCGCTGGCTTTTCAAATGGGAGTAATTGCCGGAAACGTAGTGCAGAAATACGATAATATAAAAATCAATGAGAATGAAATCGGTTATATAGCACTGCATTTCGGAGCGGCTATCAGCAGAAAGGGAATTAAGGAAACAGTCAAATCAAAGAAAATAATCATCGTGTGCTCATCCGGTCTTGGAATGTCCGTACTTTTGAAAACAAAAGTAGAGGAGCATTTTCATAAACGGCTTGATATTGTCAAACTGCTGCCGGGTTATGAGGTAACAGACAGTATTGTCGATAAAGTGGATTTCGTTTTAACTACCGTTCCGTTGAAAAATATAGACTCAAGCAAAGTTATCAAGACAAATCACATACTGCGTCCGGATGACTTTGAAGTAATTGAAAACAGGATTTTCAAAGAAAACTTTATTGATAAAGAAGAAATGAAGAAATTTTTTGATGAAAGTAATTTTTATATTGATAAGGATTTCAACACGAAAGAGGAGTGTATTGAGTTTTTAACGAGTGAAGCCGTAAGCAAAAATCTGCTGACGGAAAAAGCGAAACAATCCGTATTTGAAAGAGAAGAAATGTCCTCTACAGAAATAGGCCATTTGGCGGCAATACCGCATACTTTATACAACGAACAGGGAAAATCATTTATCTCCATATTGGTATTAAATAAGCCGATATTATGGAATGAGTTTTTTGTACAGGTGGTTTTTCTGCTGAATGTGAATAAAAATAAGGTTAATTTGTGGAAACCGATGTTTTTAAATCTATTCACTTACATTAAAAAGAAAAAAGGCATTGATTCTTTGCTGAAAAACAAATCATACAGTTTATTTATCAAAGAATTTATAGATACATTCGATTAATTTATTTTGTGAAAACTTATTGATGAAAAATCAATAGTTTCAATATTAATATCCTACATAAAGGAGGGAAGAATTGATGGATATTACTTTAAAAAATGAATTGATTTTGCTCGATGTGGAAGCACAAAATCAGTTCAATCTGCTGGAAAAGGTAGCAGAAAATCTTCATCAATTGGGTTATGTAAAAGATACTTACAAAAATGCTGTTATTGAAAGGGAGAAGGTTTTCGCTACGGGACTGCCGACGCTTATGGGCGGCGTGGCAATACCGCATACGGATATTCAACATGTAAATACGCCGGCAATCAGTATTGCACGTTTAAAAAATCCTGTTGATTTTGTAATAATGGGTGATGATACTGCTACGGTTGCAGTTGATTTGATTTTTATGCTGGCAATGAAAGAAGAACATGCTCAGTTGGAACTTCTGCAAAGTCTTATGGGTATTTTGCAAGATGAAGAAGCCTTAAGTTTCATAAAAAAAGCGCAGACAAAAGAGGATATCAGAAAATTTGTCAGCGAAAAGTTACAGATAGCTTAATAAATTGTTTATTAAATTTTAATTTTAAAATAAGAATAGGAGTGTATTTATTATGGAAAAGAAAGTTGTATTGGTTGCATGTGGTACAGGTATTGCTACTTCGACGGTTGTTAATGATGCGGTTACTAAATTGGCAAAAGCCAATAATATTCCGGTGGAAATCATTCAGTGCAAAATGATGGAAGTACCGGGTTATGCAGACCGTGCAAATCTGCTTATTACTACTACGGTTGCCGATAAAAGCAAATATAAATTCCCGGTAATAAATGCAAGAGCTTTTCTTACAGGTATCGGTCTTGATAAAACGAAAGAAGAAATCTTGGCAGAATTAAAGAAATAACAAATACAGAAAATAAATGAGGGGGTAAATTTGTTATGGAAAATTTAACCGCTACAGTTCAAGCTTTCTTGGCGTTAGGACCGACAGTTATTTTACCAGTATTTATTTTCATTATTGGTTTAATATTTGGCTGTGGCCCGTCCAAAGCTTTTCGTTCCGGTTTGACCATCGGGGTAGGTTTCGTGGGAATTAACCTGGTAGTAGCTCTTTTGTCTGATAATCTCGGTCCTGCGGCACAGGCTATGGTAAAAAACTTCGGCATTCAATTAACGGCTATCGATATCGGCTGGCCGGGTTCTGCTTCTATGGCATGGGCTTCGCCGATTGCAGCTTTAGTTATACCTTTAGCATTAATAATCAACTTAGTAATGTTATTTACAAAAACAACGAAAACAATGGACGTTGATATTTGGAACTATTGGCATTTCACATTCTGCGGTGCATGTGTATACGCATTGACGGAAAGTTTTTGGCAGGCAATTTTAGCGGCTATTCTTTTTGAAATTGTTATTTTGAAAATTGCTGACTGGACAGCTCCGTATATGGAAAAATATTTTGAACTGCCGGGTGTATCTGTTCCTACCGGTTCAACTTGTTCGTATGCTCCAATCGGTATTCCGCTCATCTGGCTTATTCAGAAAATTCCTGTTGTCAAAGATTTACATGCTGACCCGGAATATATTCAGAAGAAATTCGGTATTTTTGGTGAACCTATTTTTATGGGTCTGATTTTGGGTGCGGCTATCGGTTTATTGGCCGGCTACGATATAGGGCGTACAGCACAGGTCGGCATGTCCATGGCCGGCGTTATGGTACTCATGCCGCGTATGGTTAAACTTTTGATGGAAGGATTAATCCCGATTTCTGAAGCAGCTAGAAATGTATTGCAGAAACGCTTCGGTGAAAGTGCCAATATATATATCGGTCTTGATGCTGCCGTTACTACCGGTCATCCGTCCGTAATAGCAACTGCATTAATTCTTGTACCTATTACAATTTTACTGGCTGTTATTTTACCGGGCAACAATGTATTGCCGTTCGGCGATTTGGCTACTATTCCGTTTATCGTAGCATTTATCGTAGCGGCAGCACGCGGTAATATTATTCATTCTGTGCTTGCCGGTATAGTTGTAATAAGCATGTCGCTGCTGATGTCCAGCGCGATGGCGGAATTCCAGACTTCAATGGGAATAATAGCGAACTTTACGATGCCGGAAGGTTCGGCACTTATTTCCAGTATCGACCAGGCAGGGAACTTGATTAACTTTATTATCTTTAAAGTCTTTGCTATTTTTAATTAATTGAATACATGTTGTGCCAGTAAAATCTATGAAACCAGCCGGCACAGCGGCAAATAAATATATTAAGAGAGTTAGTTAGAATTTAATATTTTGGATATGTATTGTGTCAGTATGCGGTCATTTATTTTCAGAAAAGAATTGCAATCACAAAATAACACAATACATATCTGAATATATGTTTTAAGTTAAGGGAGATATATACAATGAAAGCATTAGTAAAAATGGCACCGGGTGCTGGTAATTGGCAAGTTATTGAAAAACCGGAACCGACAATCAATGATGACCAGGTAAAAATCCAAGTTGAATACATCGGCGTTTGCGGAAGTGATATTCATACGTATGAGGGTCATTACAATGTTAATGCGCAAAATCTCACTATTGGTCATGAATTTGCAGGCATTGCAGTTGAAGTGGGCAAAAATGTAAAACATGTAAAAGTCGGCGATAAAGTAACTTCGGAAACAACGTTTGAAGTTTGCGAAACTTGCAGATATTGTCAGGCTAAAGAATATAATTTGTGTTCTCATCGTAAGGGATTGGGTACTCAGCAGGACGGTGCGTGTGCCAACTATATTGTGGCACGCGGAGCAAGTGTTCATGTGCTGCCGATAAATCTTTCCTGCAAAGAAGCAGCCATTACAGAAGCTGCAGCATGTGCTCATCACGGTGTGGAAAAAGCAAAAATTTTTAAAAATGATATTGTTCTTGTACTTGGTCCGGGACCTATTGGTCTGCTTGTTGCTCAGGTCGTAAAAGCTAAAGGCGGTAAAGTCGTTATGACAGGTTTAACGAAAGATATGAAACGTCTTAAAACGGCTAAAGCTAAATTCGGCGTAGACTATATCGTAGATGTTCAAACTCAGGATGTAAAAGAAATTGTTAACAGTCTTACGGATAATTACGGTGCTGATGTATGTATCGACTGTACAGGTGCAGTTCCTTCTATGCAGCTCGGTATGGATTTATTGAGAAAACGTGGACAGTATGTACAGGTCGGCTTATTTGCTAAAGATGAAGTAACGGTTGATTTTTCCAAAATCATTCAGAAAGAACTCGTTGTATCGGGAAGCCGCAGTCAGAATACGCATGACTGGGAACCGACATTGCAAATGATGGCGGACGGTGATATTCGTGCTGACCTCATGATTACGCATGAATTATATATTAATGAATGGGAAAAAGCGTATGATTTGATAAAAAGCGGGGAAGCTATTAAGGTTGTATTGAAACCAATGCCTTTAGATGAAGAATAAGGTTCTCTAAAGGAGGTTGTATAGATGAAAAAAACGATTGTTATCGGTTGTGACCATGCCGGATTTAAGATGAAAAATTTTCTTATCGAAAAGCTCAGGGAAGAAGGCTACACTGTTGAAGACAAAGGGACTTACAGTGAAGAGTCGGTAGATGCCGGCGAATTTGCCGTGAAAGTCTGTGAAGATGTGGCGGCAAACCTTGATACGAAGTACGGAATTTTAATCTGCGGTACCGGTATAGGAATGTCGATGATGGCAAACAAGGTAGCCGGCATAAGAGCTTCGCTTGTCAGCGACTTATTTTCGGCACAGATGACGCGAGCTCATAATAATGCGAATGTTCTTTGTATGGGGGCAAGAATTATCGCTGAAGCCATGGCATGGGAATTTACAAAAGTATGGCTCAGTACGGAGCATTTAGGCGGAAAATACGCAAAGCGCGTACAGGCCATGATGGATTACGAACAAAATCGTAAGTAAATAAATAGCATATAAAAAAGAGTTGAACGATGAAGGGCAGACAGTTTTTATCAAAGTTTTCGGATAAAAATTGTCTGCATAATAAAGTGGGGATTATGATGGATATAGAAAAAAAATCGGTAGATGCCATAAGAGTTTTAGCAGCCGATACGGTGCAAAAAGCCAATTCGGGCCATCCGGGCATGCCGCTCGGTTCTGCTGCCATGGCATATGAACTTTGGGCAAATCATATGAAGCATAATCCGAAAGACCCTGATTGGGTGAACCGCGACAGGTTTATTCTGTCGGCAGGACATGCTTCCAGTTTATTATACAGTTTACTTCATTTCTTCGGTTACGGGCTTACTATCGAAGATATGAAAAATTTCCGTCAGGACGGTTCAAAAACTCCGGGTCATCCGGAATACCGTCATACAACAGGCGTTGAGGCGACGACGGGACCGCTGGGAGCCGGAATGGGTATGGCTGTCGGCATGGCGATGGCACAAAAACATCTGGCAGCAACCTTCAATACGCCGGATTATAAAATTATCGACCACTATACCTTTGTACTCGGCGGCGACGGTTGCATGGAAGAAGGCATATCTTCCGAAGCATTTTCTCTTGCCGGAACACTCGGTCTTGATAAGCTAATCGTACTTTACGACAGCAATAACATAACGATTGAAGGCGATACGGATTTAGCTTTCACGGAAGATGTTGCAAAACGCATGGAAGCATTCGGCTTCCAGACACTTTTCGTCGAAGACGGCAATGATTTAGCTGCAATCGGCAAAGCGATTGAAGAAGCAAAAGCCGACACAAAAAGACCGTCTTTTATCACTGTAAAAACGAAAATAGCCTACGGCTGTCCGGCTAAAGAGGGAAGCGCATCTTCGCATGGCTCACCGCTCGGAGAGGAAAATATCAGGGCCATGAGGGAAAATCTGGGCTGGGAATATGATGAGCCGTTCTTTATTCCGCAGGATGTATATGACAATTATGCACAAAAGGCGGCTAAAGGACAAAAAGCTCAGGATATCTGGCAGAAAGAATTTGACGCATACTGCGTTAAATATCCGGAAAAGAAATCTCTCTGGGATAAATATTTCAGTGAAATTGACGGTGAAAAATTATTAAACTGTGCAGAATTTTGGAGTTATGAAAATAAGCCGCAGGCAACGAGAAGTCTTTCAGGCACTATGATTAACCGTCTGGCAAAAATCATGCCGAATTTCTGGGGCGGCAGTGCCGACCTTGG
>OGYT01001094.1_pt1 | contig 19160 bp, 17 predicted proteins | sample 1576631 | NCBI WGS metagenome assembly OGYT01 (sample SAMEA3541588, study PRJEB24748) | human gut metagenome | biome: human gut; feature: human-associated habitat; material: faeces | place: China | collected 2012
TGAAAGCCTGTCCTCAGCATAGTACCGGGAAGGAGGGAGTGACCATCTCATTAAACATCGCTTTGCCGGTCGGCGTCGGCCAGATACGCTCCGTCGGCGGCAGCGGCATGCGAAAACCGCCGGGATGGCGAATACGCTGGTTGTACTGGTCAAAGCCGGGAATGGTCTGCTCGATCAGATCGCGAATGCGATCGTAGTCGGCGACCAGCGACAGCCAGTCAACGTTGCTTTCCGGCAGCGTCGCCATGGCCATCCCCGCGACAATCGCCGGCTCCGATCGCAGCTCTGGCGAACCGGGTTTCAGCTTGCCCGACGACGCATGCACCATCGACATCGAATCTTCCACGGTGATCGACTGGCGTCCCGTCTCCTGAATATCGAGTTCGGTTCGGCCAAGGCACGGCAGGATAAAGGTCTCATTGGCCACCAGAAGATGCGAGCGATTCAGCTTGGTGCCAATATGCACGCTCAGATCCAGCCCCCGCATCGCCGGAAAAGCCCGTTCGCTATCCGGCATAGCCACCGCGAAGTTCCCGCCAAGGCAGAGCAGCGCTTTCGATTCGCCGTCGATCATCGCCTGTAGCGCTTTTACCGCATCGTGACCATGCTCCTGCGGCGGCGTAAAACCAAACACCCGCTGCAGGTTGGCGAGAAACGGGGGGCTCGGCTTTTCCGTTATGCCGACGGTACGGTTGCCCTGTACGTTGGAGTGTCCGCGCAGCGGGCAGATCCCGGCCCCCGGCTTGCCGATATTCCCGCGCATCAGCAGCAGGTCGGCTATCAGGCGTACATTAGAGGTGCCCTTATTGTGCTGGGTGATGCCCATACCGTAGGTGATAATCGTGGCGTTAGATTTAGCGTAAGCCGCCGCTACCCGTTCAAGATCGCCGCGCGTCAGGCCGGACTCGCGTTCAATATCCGGCCACGGCGTCGCGTCCACATCCTGCGCAAAGTCGGTAAAGCCCAGCGTATGCTCATCGATAAACGCCCGATCCAGCACCTCGCCCTGCTCTGCTTCCAGCCGGAGCAGCGCCTTCGCGATACCCTTAAGCGCCGCCGCGTCGCCGCCCGCTTTGACCTGGAAATAGGTCGACGCGATGTTGGTTGAGCCGTAGGTCGCCATCTCAATGACGTTCTGCGGATCGGCGAAACGCTCCAGCGCCCGCTCTTTTAGCGGGTTGAAGACGATAATCGGCACCCCCCGGCGCGCCAGTTCGTGCAGCGTGCCCATCATGCGCGGATGGTTGGTTCCGGGATTGTGGCCGATAGAGATAACCAGCTCGGTCTTATCAAAGTCATCGAGGGAGACCGTCCCTTTACCGATGCCGATGGACTGCGGCAGGCCGACGCTGGTCGACTCGTGGCACATATTGGAGCAGTCCGGAAAGTTGTTGGTGCCATATTCGCGGGCAAACAGCTGGAACAGGAAGGCCACTTCGTTAGAGGCGCGCCCGGAGGTATAAAACTCGACTTCATTGGGCTGCAGCGTACGAAGAATGGCGCCGATGTGGGTAAACGCCGCGTCCCATGAGACCGGACGCAGGGTATCGCTGGCCTTATCGTAGGCCAGGGGCTGGGTTAAGCGCCCGTAGCCTTCCAGCTCAAAATCGCTGCGCGCCAGCAGCGACGTCACGGTGTTAGCCGCGAGAAACTCAGCCGTGACCCGTTTACTGGTGGCTTCCCAGGTCACCGCTTTGGCGCCGTTTTCGCAGAACTGAAACGTCGATTTATGCTCTTTGTCGGGCCAGGCGCAGCCGGGACAATCAAAGCCATCCGGCTGATTGGTCCGCAGCAGCGTGGCGGGGGCATCGAGCGCATCCATTTGCGTACGAACGGCGATAGCGGTGGCTTTTAAGGCACCCCAGCCGCCCGCCGGACCATCATAGGGATGGACGCCGGGAACGACGCGTCTTCTGTTACTCATGTTCACTCCTGATGCGCTTTCGGCGGCGTATGGCAGGTGAAACGCCGCACGATCTCTTATCACCCGTTACCAGCCAGGATAACGGGCGTTTTTGTTAACGAAAGCATAACAATCAGGGCGGTGGCTGTATAATCAATGTTATCTATCACGCGTTAGATTTAACTTATTTAACGAATAATAAACATACAAAAATCAGGTCAGATTGTAGTGGCGGTCCGGCGCCAGTTTCTCCGGTAAGGGATGCTGGCCGGTCATATCCAGCAGGTTGCGCTCAATGGTGTTACACATCGCGTTCAGCGGCAAATCGTTGGCAGCGGTACCGAACGGGTCCTCCAGCTCTTCCGCCAGCGAATCCCACGACAGAAAGGTGTAGGAGATAAACACCGACACGAACGGCGTCATATAGTGAAGATCGCCGACCAGCGCAAACGGCAGCAGCGTACAGAACAGATACACGGTGCGCTGCAAAATGAGCGTGTAGGCAAAGGGCACCGGGGTGCTGGCGAGGCGCTCACAGCCGCCCAGGGCGTGCCCCAGCTCATCAAGCTTATTGTCCATCAGGCTGAAGGTGACATCGCCGATCTTCCCTTCTGCGCGCAGGCGCCCAAGCTCATCGCCTGCCAGCAGCAGAATGCGGTTGGTTGGCATCGAACTGGCGAGAATTTCCGCCACGCTTTGCGCCGGCAGCAGACGCGCTAAATCGGCGCTCGGATCCGTCTTGCGCAGCTGATGCTTCAGGCTCCAGCTAAACGCCACCAGGTAGCTCACCAGGCGTTGATGGGCTGCGCTTTCGGCCGGCAGGATATTCTTCAGCTGGCGCACCAGCGTTCTCTGGGCAATCAGCACCGTTCCCCACAAATTGCGCGCTTCAACAAAGCGGTTGTATCCGGCGCTATTGCGAAAGCCAAGAAAAATGGCAATGGCGATCCCCAGCAGGCTAAACGGCGCGACGGTAAGATGGATACCCAGCTGCTCGTACCATTGATAGCTGATGATCGCGATAATCGACATCATCAGGTTAAGCAGCAGGCGAAAGACGATTTTTGACAGCACGGAGCCGTGCCAGTCAAACAAGCGAAGGAACCAGTGTTGTTCTGGCCGGATAATCATTGTTTTACTTCCTGAAGTTTCGAACGAATAATAGATACTTTCTATTATCCGATTGCATTTTTATATTGTTTAAAAACACGACACGGCGGCAGCCGGCTATTTATCAGCGATGAAAGAATAGCCGCTGGGTTATGGTCCTTTTTTATTTCACAGGCAATATTATCCGCAGGCTGACAAAGCCCTCAAGCGTTCAGGGGAATAACCTAAGCGATAATCGCGTCGCTATCCGCGCGGCAAGGGTCAATATGAATCATCATATGCAGCACGTTTTGGCTGTTTAGCACCCGCGCGCGGGCCAACAGCGCAATATCGTGCCCTTCCGCCACCGATAAATCTCCCGGCACCTCGATATGTACATCGACCAGGATCCCATCGCCGGCGCGTCGGGTTTTCAGGTCATGCAGCGCCACGACGCCGGGCGTTGCCAGAATAGTGGTGATTATCTGCTGCTCGCTGTCGCTATCCACTGACCGATCCATCAAGTCATGGAGGGCGTCATACGAAAAGGTATAGCCCATGCGGGTGACCAGCGCGCCGACGGCCAGCGCGGCCACCGGATCGAGCCAGGCGAAGCCGGCCAGGTTACCGATGATGCCGACCGCGACCACCACCGACGACGCGGCATCCGAGCGGGCGTGCCAGGCGTTGGCAATCAGCATGGACGACTGAATTTGTTTAGCCGCCCTGAGCATATAGCGGAATAACATCTCTTTGGCGGTCAGCGCGGCGAGCGCCACCCACAGAGCGGTAATATGCACGCTCGGGATAGACGCCGGATGCAGCAGTTTGCCGCAGGCGGACCACAGCATACCCGCGCCAACCAGTAACAGCAGCGCGCCAATCACCAGTGAAGCGCCGTTTTCATAGCGCCGGTGTCCGTAGTGATGATCGCTATCCGAGGGTTTGCCGCTTTTTTTATTGGCCAACAGCACGACGAAATCAGCGACTAAATCGGAAAGAGAATGAATACCATCGGCAATTAATCCCTGCGAACCGGAAAAAACGCCCGCCAGAACCTGGGCGCTGGATAAAAAAAGATTGACCACCACGCTGACCAGCGTCGTTTTACGCGCAACCTGGGCGCGCTGACCATCGTCAGTCATTTTCGCCATGATGACTCCCCCGTAAAAAAAGAAATAACGTACGCGATTTGGCTTAATTTTTCCTGAATAATCCGCCACCGTTAAGAGAATATTTACTTATTTTTATTGCTGTCAAATATATAAATGAGAATAGTTTGTTTTTAAAAAAAATAGCCATGACAATAATAGCCATGGCTATATTTTTGGCGTAAAAACGCAGCCTGAATAATTAAAACTGATTCATCCGGCGCATTGCGCAATGATACGCGCCGTTACGCACCGACGCGCGCAGTACGCGGGCGACGCCGTGTACCGCAATTCGTGCGCTGTGCCGCTGCAGCGCGCTCATCGGCAAATTGAGCATCGCCTGCGCCCACGGCGGCAGAAGGTCAATCCCGGCGCGCATCATCATTCGCCCGACGGGCTGACTCAGGCGCCCCGGCAGGCGGGTCGATAGCAGGACGTCGGCAACTTCCTGCGTTCGCTCATCGCAGCGCAGCGTTGGGCGCATATCCTGCAGGTAGTCGGCAACCTGACGCGGCGTTACCGGGATATCCCGAGCGCCAAGGCGGCGGGCAATTTCGGCGGCCTCCTGATAATACTGCTCCTGGCGGGCGGCGCTGACCACGGTCCGCTTGTAGCGCAGGTGCGAGGCCATAAAGCTGCTGCATTCGGCGACATGAACCCAGGTGAGCAGCGCCGGGTCGCTGGCCTGATAGGGCGTGCCGTCTTTATCCTTGCCGCTCACCCGCAGGTGGATCCCCTGCACTTTTGCGATCAGCCGTTCGGCGTCGGCGGTGGTACCAAAGGTGGTGGCGGAAATAAACTGGCTGGTACGGCGCAGGCGGCCAAAGATATCTTCGCGGAAGTTTGAATGATCCCAGACGCCCGCCAGCGCCAGAGGATGCAGCATCTGTAACAGCAGCGCGCTGACGCCGCCGCAGAGCATGGAGGTAAAATCGCCATGAACCTGCCAGATGGCCGACTGCGGACCAAATAGCCCCGGTTCGCCTTTGGGGTGTTCAAAATCGATCTCTTTTAGCGCCATGCCGGTTAAGCCCAGAACCTGAGCTTCAATCATTCCGCGTATGCTGGTCATTACCCACCTGCTCTGTTCCGTGAGCGAGAAAGATAGCATTTATTAACGCCGGGGGCATTTGCCAACGATGGCTTTTAGGGCAGGAGCGCCCGCCGATAGCGGGCGCCAGTGAGCTTATGGATTGAGCTGGTAGTCGAGGCTTATCTCCGCGTTCAGCACCTGCGACACCGGGCAACCGGCTTTGGCTTTTTGAATGATGCCGTCAAACGCATCGGCCTCGATGCCTGGCAGCACAATTTTACTCTGCAGCGCGATTTGGGTGATGGCGAAGCCGCCGCCGGACTTATCCAGCGTCACCACCGCCACGGTATCAATGGAGGTGGCGGTGTAGCCCTCTTCACTCAGCATCAGCGAGAGCGCCATGGAGAAACAGGCGGCATGGGCGGCCCCGATAAGCTCTTCCGGGTTGGTGCCCTTGACGCCTTCGAAACGGGTGTTAAAACCATAAGGCTGCTGGTTCAGCGCGCCGCTCTCGGTCGAGACGGTTCCTTTTCCGCTTTTCAGATCCCCTTCCCAATGCGCCTGACCTTTCTTATGGATTGCCATAATATCGCTCCTTTTTTGATATGAAAGGGTTAAGTATAGAACCCCCTAAGGCATTTGGGCGGCGCGCGGCGTTTTTCAGATCAATCCGTCGGGATATTTTTACTCATATTAACGCCGGTAACGCGGAAACCCGCGGCGTCGTAGAGATGGCGCGCGCGCTGATTATCCCCGGCCACGCGCAGTTTAATTTGGCCGATCCCCTGGCTTTTCAGCGCATGCTCAAAAGCCGCCATCGCTTGTTTACCCAGGCCCTGTCCCTGAAACGCCGGATAAATATAAAAATCGCAGATAAAGGCGGAGCGCATTTCTTCGTCAGGCTTGTACCAGAGATAGCCGACCCGCTTTTCTGCGCCGTCACTGTCATCAAATAAGCAGCATAAAACCTGGCCGCGAGTATTGACGCCGTCGGGCAGATCCGCGGCGATTTCGCGCTGCGCCTGGGCTAACGCGGCCGCCGGCGAGAGCGCGTAATTGGCGGAGATTTCCGCCGCGTAGTCGGGGATAAAGTAGTCGAGATACGCGGGGTACTCCGTATCGCGCATTGGGCGAAGCACTATCATTAAAGGGTTCCTTTTATATCGTGAGTTTGCGCCAGTTTCTGCTGAATCTCACCGAGAAACAGCGGCAGCGCGCTTGGCTGATAGTCCCGTGAAAGGTAAATACCATATACGCTTAGCGCTTTTGGCCGCCAGGCCGGTAAAACCTGTTTCAGCGCCCCGCTGTTGAGCGCCCGCTGCGCCTCCAGCTCCGGCAGCATCGCGATGCCGCAGCCGGCGACCGCCGCCTCCATCAGCAGCGAGGAGATCCCGGCGCTAAGGTTGCCGGAAACCGCCACCGCCACGCTTTCGCCGCTGGCGTCGCTAAACTGCCAGGTCTGGCTGGCAAAATGGCTGTAATGCAGGCAGTTGTGACGAGTGAGATCTTCCGGCGTTTGCAGCGGACCGTTCTGCTGAAGCCAGCGCGGCGACGCGCACAGCACCGAACGACACACGCCAAGGCGGCGGGCGATAGCCCCGGGCTCCGGATTGTCGGTGATCCGAATCGCCACGTCGATCCGTTCGCCGATCAGGCTGACCGGGTGATTATTGATATCCAGCTCAAGGCGCAGCTGCGGATAACGGGCGAGAAAATCGGGGAGCAGCGGCGAAATCAGCTGCATCGCCGTAAAGTGAGCGCAGGCGACGCGCAGCGTCCCGCTGGGGATCGCACGCTCGCTTTGCCCGGCGATCTCATCCGACAGCTGCGTCAGGGTGCGCGTTTTTTGCAGCACCTTTTCCCCCGCAGCCGTGAGCGTCAGTTTGCGAGTTGAGCGATGGACCAGCCGGGTTCCCGCCCACTGCTCCATCTGTTCCAGATAGCGGCTGACCATCGGACGCGACATCCCCAGCGCGCGGGCGGCGGCGCTTAAGCTCCCCAGTTCACAAATGCGCATATACACCTGCGCGGCAATTACCCGATCCATAACTGATTTCCATCTGCACGTTTTATGAAACTCAGCATCTCTTTTTTCAGGAATTTTCGCAAATCATGAAATCCGTACAATAGCGCTCATTCACCTGACCAAGAGAAAACGAATATGAAATTATCTGCCCTTGCTATCGCGACCACGCTGTTCAGCACGTCAGTTCTGGCCGCGCCCCTAACGCTGCAAACCTACAACCCGCAGGAGAACGGCATTTTCGCGGTTAACTCCACCCTCGCCTCCGGCCCGCATGAAGCGGTGCTGTTTGACGCTCAATTCAGCGTCAAAGATGGCGAGAAGCTGGTTGAAATGATTAAGAAAAGCGGTAAAAAACTGACCCGCATCGTGATTACCTCCGGCGATCCGGACTTCTATTTCGGCCTCGAGCCGCTGGTGAAGGCTTTCCCGGATGTCAACGTGGTGGCGACCGCGGAAGTGGTTAAACACATTAACGCCACCAAAGCGGCCAAACTGGCCTACTGGGGCCCGCAGATGAAGGACGGCGCGCCGAAGCAGGTTTACGTCCCGCAAGCGCTGACGGCAAACACCTTCACCATCGACGGCGAAAAGGTTGAGATCCGCCAGCCGCAAAATTATGCCGCCTATGTCTGGATCCCGGCGAATAAAGCCATTCTTGGCGGGACCGGCGTGGCGTGGGGCATGCACGTCTGGACGGCGGATACCCAGAGCGTCGAAAGCCGCCAGCAGTGGATAAGTACGCTCGACGAGATGGCCGCGTTGCATCCGCAGCAGGTGATCCCCGGCCATTACCTGGGGACTCCGCCCGCAGGCGACCGCGCAATTACCTTTACCCGCGATTATCTGACCCAGTTCGAGCAGGCGCTCAACGCGCACAAAGATTCCGCCGGCGTTATCAAGGCGATGAAACAGCGCTGGCCAGGACTCGCGGAAGAGAGTTCGCTGGAACTGAGCGCCAAAGTGAATACCGGCGAAATGAAGTGGTAAGACTGGCTAACGTGCGGGCCTTTCTGCCGGATGGCGGGTGACCTCCTGTCCGGCCGACGAACCGGGGTTCGCTAAAAAGACTGTTCTTAATCTGCCGACTCAACGTTGCTAAACCCGGCAAAATGGGCCACGATGATTATCGCCGCGCTAAAAATGCGCGGCGTACTTAAGGGTTAAATTTCGTCCGACACCCGTCGGGCTTGTCCTTGAAACCGACACAGGATAAAGGAGTAAGAATGAAATCGAACCAACAGGCACGTCATCTTCTTGGTCTGAACTACAAGCTTTCTCAGCAGAAAAAAGTGCTGCTGGAAGGCGATGCGGAAACCACGGTTAACCATGTTCGCGCCACCGGCCGCAAGCGCCGCGGTGGCTAAATTTTCAGCTGAATGATGATAAAAACACCGTCCTCTCCCCGGGATGGTGTTTTTTTAAGACTATCGGCCTCATGTTTACCCTCCTTTGATGTCTTCTGCTTTATACTCTGCCCGCTGCCATTCCCTGCCAGCCCCCCGCCTGTCGCCGCGCCCGGGCTGAAGCGATTATCAAGGAGTTAGTGCGATGCAATTCACTCATAAGAAAAACCGCTCTCTATACATCCCTTACGCCGGCCCCGTGCTGCTTGAATTTCCGCTGCTCAACAAAGGCAGCGCCTTCAGCATGGAAGAGCGCAGCAGCTTCAACCTGCTGGGCCTGCTGCCGGAAGTGGTCGAAACTATCGAAGAACAGGCCGAACGCGCGTGGATCCAGTACCAGGGATTTAAAACCGAGATCGACAAGCACATCTACCTGCGCAATATCCAGGATACCAACGAAACGCTGTTCTACCGCCTGGTCGGCAACCACCTCGACGAAATGATGCCGGTTATCTACACCCCGACCGTCGGCGCCGCCTGTGAACGCTTCTCTGAGATCTATCGTCGCGCCCGCGGCGTGTTTATCTCTTATCAGAACCGCAATAACCTCGACGATATTCTGCAAAACGTACCGAACCACAACGTTAAGGTTATCGTGATGACCGACGGCGAACGTATTCTCGGCCTCGGTGACCAGGGTATCGGCGGGATGGGCATTCCTATCGGCAAACTGTCGCTGTATACCACCTGCGGCGGTATCAGCCCGGCCTACACGCTGCCGGTGGTGCTGGACGTCGGTACCAACAACCAGCAGCTGCTGGACGATCCGCTGTATATGGGCTGGCGCCACCCGCGCATCACCGACGACGAGTACTATCAGTTTGTCGACGACGTTATCCAGGCGATTAAAGCCCGCTGGCCGGACGTACTGCTGCAGTTCGAAGACTTCGCGCAGAAAAACGCCATGCCCCTGCTTAACCGCTATCGCCACGAAGTGTGCTCCTTTAACGATGATATCCAGGGCACCGCTTCGGTCACCGTCGGTACGCTGATCGCCGCCAGCCGCGGCGCGGGCAGCCAGCTGAGCGAGCAGAAAATTGTCTTCCTCGGCGCCGGCTCCGCGGGCTGCGGTATCGCAGAGCAGATCGTCGCGCAAATCCAGCGCGAAGGGTTAAGCGAAGAGGAAGCCCGTAAACGCGTCTTTATGGTTGACCGTTTCGGTCTGCTGACCGACGCCATGCCGAACCTGCTGCCGTTCCAGAGCAAACTGGTGCAAAAGCGTGAGCATCTGCAAACGTGGGACACCACGAATGATGTGCTGTCGCTGCTCGACGTGGTGCGCAACGTCAAACCGGATATCCTGATCGGCGTTTCCGGGCAGCCGGGGCTATTCACCGAAGAGATTATCCGCGAGATGCACAAGCACTGCCCGCGGCCAATCGTGATGCCGCTCTCCAACCCGACCTCCCGGGTGGAAGCCACGCCGCAGAATATCCTCAGCTGGACCGACGGCGCGGCGCTGGTCGCCACCGGCAGCCCGTTTGCCCCGGTCACCCTCAAAGGCAAACAGTACGTTATCGCCCAGTGCAATAACTCCTATATTTTCCCGGGAATTGGCCTCGGCGTTATCGCTTCGGGCGCATCGCGCGTGACCGATGAGATGCTGATGGCCGCCAGCGAAACCCTGGCGAAACATTCGCCGCTGGTGAATAACGGTGAAGGCCCGGTTCTGCCGGAGCTGAAGGATATTCAGAGCGTTTCGCGCGCTATCGCGTTTGCGGTGGGTAAAATCGCCCAGGAACAGGGCGTGGCGGTGAAAACCTCCGCCGAAGCGTTGCTGCAGGCGATCGCCGATAACTTCTGGCAGCCGGAGTACCGGAACTACCGGCGCACGTCGATTTAACCGGTAGATGAGTCATACAGGGGGCCTGCTTTGCAGGCCTTTTTTTATTCTCATCTGGTCAAAACCGCTTTCTCCCTCTACACTGCCAGCACCCATCAACTCACTGAATAAAAAAGGAGGATCCCATGTCGTACTGTGAAATGTTTTTTTCACGTGCATTTGGCGATCGCACCTGCTCAAGCGTTATCGGTATCGTGCTGCGATAACTTCAGCTTGAGCGAAGAAACCATAGACTAACTCCCTTCCCTCGGGCTTACCGGGTTATCGTCAGCGATGTTTGACGAGGCATTCACATGCCTGTAACTCTTGAGTAAGTTCACAATGAGCACATTACTAACTGCACAATCTCTTCATGTTGATACGGCGTTTGGCCCGCTGTTCACAAACCTCTCCTTTACCCTGAAAAAAGGCGACCGTATTGGCCTGATTGGCTATAACGGCTGCGGAAAAAGTACCCTGCTACAGGTGCTGGACGGCACGATCGTGCCCAGTTCGGGCAGCGTGGCGCTGGCCAGTCACTGTCTGATGGCGCGTGTGGAACAGCATCTACCCGATGCGCTGTTAGCGCAGCCCCTGCTGCAGGTGGTACTGGCGAAACTTCCCGCCCCTGAGCGTGAGAGTCAGCGCTGGCAAGCGGAGAGGCTATTGGCAGAGATGGGCTTTACGCCAGATGAGGCCGCGCAGCGGGCGTCAACCCTGAGCGGCGGTCAGCATACCCGGCTACTGCTTGCCAGGGCGCTGATTCAGCAGCCGGATCTCCTGCTGCTGGATGAGCCGGGAAACCACCTCGACCTGCCGACCCTCCTGTGGCTGGAAAGCTTCCTGCAAACCTGGCAGGGGAGCTTCGTTCTGGTGTCGCATGATAATATCTTATTGGATGCTGTAACTAATTCCAGTTGGATCCTGCGCGACAGAACGCTGCACGCCTTCTCCCTGCCCTGCAGCGCCGCCCGCCGGGCGCTGGAAGAGCAGGACGCCAGCGATGCGCAGCGCCATAAAGCCGAGCAAAAGGAGATCGACCGGGTCGCCGCCAGCGCCAAACGGCTGGCTATCTGGGGTCGGACCTATGACAACGAAGATCTCTCCCGCAAAGCCAAGCAGATGGAGAAGCAGGTTCAACGCCTGAAGGAGAGCCAAACCGAGCTGACCATGGGCACCCCCTGGCGGCTGGCGCTCCACGGCGACATGCTGCGGGCGGACCGACTGCTGGAGATGGAACAGCTCCCGGTTCCCCCCGCGCCCGGTCTGCCGGCCCTGTTTACCGCAGGCCTGGCTCGCCTGAAAAGCGGCGATCGGGTGGCGGTGATGGGCCGTAACGGCGGCGGCAAGTCTTCGCTGCTGCGTCTGCTGTGGCGGCAAATGCAGCAGGAAACGACGGAAAGCGGTTTGCGTCTGCACCCGCGGCTGAAGCCGGGTTATTACGACCAGACCCTGCATCAGCTGGCGGATGACGATACCCTTCTCGACGCGCTGGAGCCCTTTGAACCAGGCCCGGATGCGCGCAGGCGGGCGCTAATTTCCGCCGGATTCAGCTGGCCGCGTCACGGGCAAAAGGTCGCCACCTTAAGCGGCGGCGAGCGTTCGCGCCTGCTGTTCGTCGGCCTCTCTCTGGCCCGCTATAGCCTGCTGCTGCTGGATGAGCCCACCAACCATTTAGATATGGATGGCAAAACGGCGCTGGCGGCTACGCTGCGCGACTATCCCGGCGGCCTGCTGCTGGTGAGCCACGATCGCGAGCTCATTAACCGCAGCTGCAATCGCTTCTGGCTTATCGACGAGCGCGGGCTGAGCGAATGGCACAGCAGCGAAGAGGTGTATGAGATTTTGCGCACCGCCGTTCGTCGTCCGGCGACGCAGGCCGCGACGGTGAACAGTAGCGAACCGGAGGAGGACCAGGATGCGCTGCTGGAGCGGTTAGTCACGCTTGAGCAGCTGCTGGCCGACGATCTGGCGCGCAAACCAAAACATCAAAAACCGCAGCTGCAGGCGCAGTGGCGTAAGGAGATAACAACGATTGCGACGTTATTAGGCTAACAGGCGCTCTCCCGGCGCGGCGATCCGCGCCGGGAGATTATTCCGCGCCGGCAGGCGCAACGGGTTTGACCCGACTAAACTGCTGCTCGGTCATCATCCGCCCCCACTGATCCCCCTGCCACGCTTTATCCAGCGTAAAGCCGAAGGATTCATACAGCCTGCGGGCGGCGTTCAGCCCGCTGAAGGTCCACAGCCGCACCGCGGTGAAGTTCTGGCTATCGCAAAAGGCCATCGCTTCATTCAGCAGACGTCGGCCAACACCGCTTCCCCGGCAGCTATCGTCGAGGATAAACCAGCGCAGATGCGCTTCATTATTACCAAGATCCTCGCCGTCAATCGCCACCGATCCGACAATCTGCTCACCCTGAACGGCAAGCCAAACCCGGTTGCACGGTTTCTCAAGACGACCGGAAAACTCCGCTAGCCCGCTGGCCACTTTGCTCTCGAAAAAGTGACCAAATTCATAATGCTTCGCATAGTACTCGCCGTGCATCTGCGTAATGCGGCCAATCATTCCCGGACGATAGCCGGTAACGATATCAATCGCCTTTTTCGCGGCGGTCGCCTCAGCGTCGCGACATTTTTCCAGCGCCCCGGCCCAGGCGGTGAGCCCCTGCGCAACACATTGTTTCTGCTCATCGCTCAGGTGCGCCAGCGCGTTGACAACCCGCATTGCGCCGTAGGCGTTAATTTTATCGACTGTCGCCGCGCCTTTGGCGGTTAACGCAAGCTGCTTGAAGCGCCCGTCGCCGGCGGAGGGTTTTTCCTGGAGCTCGCCGGCGGCCAGTAGTCGGGAAAGCATTCGGCTAACGCTCGATTTATCGAGCCCGAGGATCTGTACCAGCTGCGCGGCGGTCATCGCCCCGCGGAGCGATATTTCCAGTAAGGTGTGCACGGCGGAAGGTGAATAGTCCGTGGCGGCAAGCGTCGCGCTCATAAAGCCCAGCTCTCGCACCATCAGGCGCGACGCGGTACGAATTTCATCAACAAGCGGGAACGTCGTCATGGTCAGGCAGCCTGGTCAACAAATGGTTGCATCATACAACCACCATCAGAACGCGGCTGTCAATGCCCGGGGCTTCCCGGCCGCCCGGCAGGGTTAGCATCATGTCGGGGGTAATCAGCGCTTTCGTAGCGTATTGCCTCACTCTGCGGAGAATAAGGCGAAGAAAAAGCGACAGGCACCGGGCGATGCCTGTTTTTCCGCTTATTGCGGATTTTTCTCTTTCCAGGCATCCCATGCCGCTTTAATTTCCTGCTTCGCGGCGGCGGCATCGTTAAAGCCGTTCAGCTCCACTTTTTTACGCCCTTCCGGCAGCTGTTTGTAAACGCGGAAGAAAGCCTGCAAACGCTCCTGCTCAATTTTCGGCAGATCGCCGATGGTGTTGATGTCATCGTAGGTTGGGTCGATTTTGCTTGCCGGAACGGCAATGATTTTGTCGTCCTTCTCGCCGCCATCAATCATCTTGAGCACGCCAATCGCGCGCAGCTTAATCAGCGTTCCCGGCGCCATCGGCGCGCGGGTATAAAACACCACGTCCAGCGGATCGCCATCCCCTGCCAGGGATTGCGTCAGCGAACCGTAGTTAGCCGGATAGGCCACCGGCATCGACTGAAAACGATCGGCGATCAGAAATCCGGTTTTGGCGTCGGTTTCATATTTGATAATGCCGCCCGCGGGAATTTCGGTCACGGCATAAAACTCTTCAGGGTTGTTTTTCGGCTGCGGGAAATCCAGTACGTTCTGCGCCTGAACGGTAGCGGAAAGCAGAAGGCCTGAGGCAAGGAGTGTTTTTACCAGATGCATTGTCGTGTCGCTCTATCGTTATAAGAAATTGAAAAACAGAACGATAGAGGCCGCAAATGAAGCGTGTATGACGTAACGATGACAGTAATGTGACGCGAATTTCATTAATAAATCTGATTAAAAAATCGGCGCACCAAGCTCACCCCGGCAAGGAATATCTATTATTCCCTTGATTTAATGAATATTTAAGCTAAACCTTAGCATGCGTAAAAAACAAAATTGTGTTAATACGCTTATGTTCAATAAGGAGAACAGAATGAAAGCTGCTGTCGTCACGCAAGATCACCAGGTCAATGTTACGGAAAAAACGCTTCGTCCCCTGCAACATGGCGAAGCCCTTTTAAAAATGGATTGCTGCGGCGTATGTCACACCGACCTGCACGTTAAGAACGGCGACTTTGGCGATAAAACCGGGGTCATTCTGGGCCATGAAGGCGTGGGCGTTGTGCAGCAGGTCGGCCCCGGCGTTCATTCTCTGAAGCCGGGCGATCGCGCCAGCGTGGCGTGGTTCTTCGAAGGCTGCGGGCATTGTGAATATTGTAACAGCGGCAACGAAACGCTGTGTCGCTCGGTGAAAAATGCCGGCTACACCGTGGATGGCGGTATGGCGGAAGAGTGTATCGTCATGGCCGATTATGCGGTCAAAGTGCCGGACGGGCTCGATTCTGCGGCGGCCAGCAGCATCACCTGCGCGGGCGTCACCACCTATAAAGCGGTCAAAGTCTCACATATCAAACCCGGCCAGTGGATTGCCATTTATGGCCTCGGCGGCCTCGGCAATCTGGCGCTGCAGTATGCCAAAAACGTGTTTAACGCCAAAGTCATCGCCCTTGACGTTAATGATGAACAGCTGAAGCTGGCCGCGGAAATGGGCGCGGACCTGACCATCAACTCCCGCAGCGAAGACGCGGCCAAAATTATTCATGAGAAAACCGGCGGCGCGCATGCCGCGGTGGTAACCGCAGTCGCCAAAGCGGCGTTTAACTCAGCGGTGGATGCGGTTCGCGCCGGCGGACGCGTGGTGGCGGTGGGCCTGCCTCCGGAAGCGATGAGCCTGGACATTCCGCGTCTGGTCCTCGACGGTATTGAAGTGGTGGGTTCGCTGGTCGGTACCCGTCAGGACCTGACCGAGGCCTTCCAGTTTGCCGCGGAAGGGAAAGTCGTACCGAAAGTGACCCTGCGTCCGCTGGGCGATATCAACGCCATCTTCAAGGAGATGGAACAGGGACAGATTCGCGGCCGTATGGTCATTGATTTCCGCCGCTAATCTTCGGACCTCTCCCGCTACGGGAGAGGTTTAATTGTCCCTTTACACGCACGGCCCCGTTGCGCAACCGTACATCATCACCAGCGGAAATAGCGGCACCAGCGGAATCAGGGCGATCTCTCCCAGAGGGCTAATGGTCTGCGTTTTATCGTTAATTGACACGACGACGGGTCTGGCAAGGCGATAAGCGTCATCCAGCTCATTGGGATCAACGGTTGACCAGAAACCGGTCGCTTTAAACAGTACGCCAAGATGGTCGTTGTCCAGCGCGGTCGCATGATACTGGGTGGTTAACAGACTTAGCTGACTGGCATCCAGCCTGCGCTTGTCGAGCACCACCAGATATTCCGCAACAACCTCATGCTGTTTCACGACAAAATTCACCCGTACGCCGGATGCGACCTTATTGAAGCATTCGTAGAAAGTATTATAACGCTGGTACTCCTGCGGCACCCCTTTACGGAAGAATCGATAGCTGTATTTGTTTGAATTGGCAATGATGCCCGACTCAATAGGTTTAACCTTAATAATGGTATCAGTAGAGGGCAAATTGGGTGCGCTGGTACAGCCTGCCAGCACCGTCATCGCCAACATCAGTAAATACTTCAGCATCGTCGCTATCCCTTTATTACGCTGACTATCTCTCAGTCATTAAATTATCCAGCATGAGTTTCAGCTGAAAGGCATGTAAATACCAGCCCCTAAAAATCGAGCCGGGTATAAATGCTTTTTATGCAAATGCTTAGCGCAAATCCTTACTTCCTTTGTTAAAACGCGCGCCCGATGATGGCCAAACAAGAGATAACAAAGGAATTCACCATGCACACCCGTTTTCGCCTGCCCGCGCTGGCGGCATTTTTTTTGAGCGGCGCGTTTTCCGCGTGGGCCGCCGACGCGCCGGTTAAAGGCGGCACGTTAATTTATCTGGAGCAGCAGCCGCATACCAATCTTTATCCCCCGGCCGGAGGCTTTTATCCTAACGGCGGTATTCTTAATCAAATAACCGATAAGCTAACCTGGCAAAATCCAAAAACCTTACAAGTCGAACCGTGGATTGCCGAAAGCTGGAGCGCCAACGCGGATAAAACCGAATATACCTTTAAGATTCGCCCTGGCGTCACCTTTTCTGATGGCACCCCGCTTGACGCCAATGCGGTTGCCAAAAACTTTGATACCTACGGCCTCGGTAATAAAGCGCACCGCCTGCCGGTGTCCGAGGTGATTAATAACTACGATCGCAGCGAAGTCATCGATCCGCTGACGGTTAAGTTCTACTTTAAAAAGCCCTCGCCGGGATTTCTGCAGGGCACCGCGACCATCGGCTCCGGGCTGGTTTCCCTGAGCACCCTGGCGCGAAATTTTGAAGAGCTGGGCGACGCCCGCCATATTATTGGCTCCGGGCCTTTTACGGTTAAAGATGAAAAGCCGGGACGTGAACTCGCTCTGGTCGCACGTCAGGATTATCAATGGGGGCCGAAAAGTCTCGCCCAGCAGGGGCCAGCGAATCTCGACGGCATAACCTATATCGTCACCCCGGAAGATGGCGTACGCGTTGGCGCGCTGCTGGCAGGTCAGGCCGATTTTATTCGCCAGGTGCAGGCCTATGATGAAAAGCAGGCAACCGATCGGGGCTTTAAAATCTATGCCGCCCCGACGCGCGGCGTTAACGACAGCCTGAGCTTCCGCCCGGATAATCCGCTGGTTGCCGACCTGCGCGTTCGTCAGGCGCTGCTGCACGCCACCGACGCCAGACAGGTGGTTGAAACCCTGTTCTCCGCCAACTATCCGCAGGCGACCTCCGTCGTCGCCAGCACCGCGGCCGGATACGTTAACCTCAGCGATAAGCTGGCTTTCGATCCGGCCAAAGCGAAACAGCTACTTGATGAGGCGGGCTGGAAACCGGCCGCCGACGGTATACGGGTCAAAGATGGCCAGCGCCTGGCATTAACCGTCTATGAATCCCTGCCCCAGCCGCAAAACAAAGAGGTACTCCAGCTTGTCGCCCAGCAGTGGCGCCAGGTCGGCGTTGCGCTGGCGGTCAAAGCCGGTGATGCCGGCAGCCGTACGCTGGACAGCCTCGACCCGTTGAAAACGCCGCTTACCGTGTCGGAAGTGGGCCGCGCCGACCCTGACGTGGTGAAAAGCATGTTCTTCCCCGCTAACCGCGACGCGCTGCTGCAAAAAGGCGGCTCCAGCGACAAAGTACAACGCTTCCGCGACGATAAGCTCAACGCGCTGCTGACCGCGATCTCAGCCGAAGTCGAGCCGCAAAAACGCCTCCAGCTCACCGGCGACGCCCAGCGCTACCTGCTGGACAACGCCTACGTGATCCCGATATTTGAAGAGCCGCAGGTCTTTGCCGGCGCGCCGTGGGTGAAAGGCGTCAGTTTTGAAGCGGTAGGCCGTCCGTCGTTCTACGGCGCCTGGCTGGAAAAGCACTAAGGAGCCCGCGATGAGCCACTATCTTCTGCGGCGGTCCGGTCAGGGTTTACTGGTGCTGTGGGCCGCGTTTACCCTCTCCTTCGTCCTGTTACAGGTGCTACCCGGCGATGCGGTACTGATCAAGTTTCAGAATCCGGATCTGGGGCTCAGCCCTGAGCAGATCGCCGAAATGCGCCTCGCCTACGGGGCCGATAGCCCGCTGTGGAGACAGTACTTCCATACGCTGATGGCCATGCTGCGTGGCGATTTTGGCTATTCGCTGCAGGCCGGGCTGCCGGTCAGCGCGCTTATCGCCAGCAACCTGCCGGAAACATTAAGCCTGGCGCTGCCCGCCTTTACTCTGGCGGTGGCGCTGGCCTTCGCCCTCGCCTTCGCCTCACGGCTGCCGGGCCTGCGCTGGCTCAGCAACGCGCTACAATCCCTGCCGGCGCTGTTTATCTCGCTGCCGACGTTCTGGCTCGGCATCGCCCTGATTCAGATTTTCTCCTTTCAGCTGCGCTGGATCCCGGTGATCAATCCCGGGCCGATTGAGGGGCTGATTTTGCCCATTATTGCCGTCGCGGTGCCGATTTCCGCTCCGCTGGCGCAAATCCTGATACGCAGTCTGGATCAGGTCGCCGCGCAGCCGTTTGTCGCCGTTGCCCGCGCCAAAGGCCTGAGCGAAACCGGCGCCCTGTGGCGGCACGTTACCGGCAACGCCCTGCTGCCGGTGCTCAACATCGCCGGTCTGCTGCTGGGGGAACTGATCGCCGGCGCGCTGATTACCGAAACCGTGTTTGGCCGCGGCGGTCTGGGCCTGCTGACGCAGCAGGCCGTTAATAATCAGGATATCGCGGTACTGCAGGCGGTGGTGATGATCTCTGCCCTCGGTTTCGTGCTGATTAATCTGCTGGTCGACCTGCTGATGCCGCTGTTCGACCCGCGCCTGAAAACCGTTATCGGAGGTGCCGTATGAGCCTGGTGGATTACGCAACCGCCGCGCGCCGCCGCACGTCAAACTGGCGTACGCGGCGCGTCCAGCCCGGTCTGCTGCTGGCCTGGGCGGTGATGATCGTTGCCGCGCTGATGGCTATCGCTCCGCAGCTGTTTACCGCCTATAGCCCGCTGGATGCTACGGTAGATGCCACTTACTATAAATTAGTTATGGACAATAAAGAGTCTT
>OGYT01001095.1_pt1 | contig 19148 bp, 20 predicted proteins | sample 1576631 | NCBI WGS metagenome assembly OGYT01 (sample SAMEA3541588, study PRJEB24748) | human gut metagenome | biome: human gut; feature: human-associated habitat; material: faeces | place: China | collected 2012
CTCTTTAAGCCATCTTAAATGACTCTGAGGTGTCTGTTAAACCCGTGGCGATTCAGCTTCTTATCATGCTGATACTACAAGGAATAGTGGTCTCTATGATTTTATTTCATGCTATTCCATTGAGATATTTGTTTACAATCAATAAAAATATTGTTAATAAAATGCAATCCCCTAACCTAAATCAGCATGGATTTGGAACCTACAATGGCAAAGAAAAACATACATCAGGAAGAGATAGTATTCGCAAAAAAACAGCTTACTCTCCTTTCAACATTAAAAGGGAAGGTTAGTGATTTGACTCAGAAATGGGAAGGGAACATTGGTGCTGAAGCTCCTGATTATCATCTTTTAATGAATCAGCTTGAGGCAGTAGAGAAACAAATTTTCTCAAGGATTGGTGCTTGGAAAAAATCGTCTTTGCTCTGAGTTTTGAGACTCATTTATTGTGAACAACTTATGCATCCCACTCTAAGCCATCTTAATTTTTATGAGTGATATCGTGGAGAATTTTAGACCATATTCCATCAGTCATTAAATCAATCACCTTGTCTGGTATTACGGTTTTCCTGGCAATGCTATGAACAGTGTAAGTTGCATGGCATTTATCTTCGATAAAGATGCCATGAGGTACTAGACAAACATTATCTGCGGTTTGCCTTGCCCACATGCGTAGGCGGTAATCTATTATGTATTCGTCATACTTTATCCACAGATGAGGCCGAATTATCTGGCCAGATCCAGCCAACGTCACTTCTCCAACGACGCGCTGGTGCGGTATACAGAATCTATCTAGCAGGCTACTTACAACCATAGAATGACCATCACATTCGAGTGGCAGTGCATCATATTTATGTAATAGCTCGCAAACATAAGCAACTTCACTGGCTATGGACATTGTACTGCCTCATGTTAGACGGGGAGGGTGGGTAAGTGGTCATTGAGCCCAAGTGAAGAGGGAGCCCAATAACCCGAACCGCACATCCACCGTTCACCAGGAAATGAAAACCCTTCTCGGATAAGAAACTCCCTAAGTTCGGTGTTAATGACGTTCTCAATCTTCAAGATGCATTTATTGGTCTCAGCGGTTTCTTTTAATTTCGAGAGTAACTCTTTGAAAAATCCCTTGCCTGGGCTCTTCACTGAAATGGTAGCGACTATAAGTACCGGCGAACCGAGGTATGACATCTTTCCTGTCTGAGCACGGATGTATAACTCATCTACTAACTGAAGGCCATGAATCTGCATTGATTTTGAGTGAAAGACACTTTTTTCAGCTGCATTCATTAAGGTTATAAATGCGTTAAAAATTTTAGTGATGTCATTCCTTTGCTGAGTCATTCGATCACCGAATTTTATTTTTATTACCTGAGAACATAATTGATATCATTATGGCCCCGGTAATCCACAGTGAGGATAATATAATCAAACCGACATAATATGCATCATTCCCTAAATTTTTATCTAGGAATTTGTAAATGTCATCACCAAAAAAGGATGTCAACATAGTCATATCAAATATCTTCATCTTACTCTCCATTATCGTCTATGTGTTTAAATAACCCTGTCGAAATGTCCTGATAGTACCCATCGCCAAGAACTATTATATATTCTTCTTCATTTCCAGTGAAATAACTTGTCTCAGTACGATCGAACGAGGTTGCGATGACATACAGCCATGAAGTTGGATTTCATAAGTAACGAATGAAGAGTAGATAGTAGCGGAACTGCTTTTATAGTATGATTAAAGTTAATAGTACTGTATATACATACAGCATTTAACTTATGTTGAGCACAAACCTAGTTCACGGATGATAGTGCTGGTAATTAATTGTTCTTTCATTGTTTTTATCATTAAAAATAGTTTTACTAGAAATATACTTCATGAACTAGCACCAAATAGCCGCTTTTGAGGCTATTTTGATTTTTGTAACTGTTGCATCCTCTTTAGCAGGAGGTGAGGGTGTTCATCACAGTCAGCAGAAGCATATCTGAAAAAGATTATTCAAATCCTGTTTTCAATTGCTGGTAAACAGTAGTATTTATTGCTAGGGTTTTTACAGGAGATGGCATTCTCCTCTAACCGCCTTCCGGCTGATGATGCCTACACATTCTGACTGCTCACCCCGTTGTGGGTGAGACGTTGCATTGTGTAGGAGCCAATATGCCGCTAACCTTTTCTGGCCCCTTTCATTGCCTGTCAGTTCAGCAAACCACCGGTTACCATCGGGAGTTTATATGACTGAAATCTGGTTCCAGGCTGCACTGTGGCTGGGTCTCGCATTAATCGCCACTATCCTGTCTATATACCTGCGTATCGCGACAGCGCTCTCAGAAATTGTGGTAGGGACAATTGCGCAGCTCATTATTGGTGCTCTGTTAGGTGCCAGCATACTGGCCGGAGATGCCAGCTGGGTGCAGTTTTTATCCGGTGCCGGCGCAATACTGCTGACTTTTCTTGCCGGAGCAGAGCTTGATCCGACTGTTTTCAAAAAACAGTGGAAACAGGCACTGATTATCGGACTGATCAGTTTTTTCCTGCCATTTTTCCTCTGCGCCGCACTGGCCTGGTGGTGTCTGGGTTGGACGCCCGAGGCCAGTTGGCTTGCAGGGATCGCCATGTCAACCACATCCGTCGCGGTGGTGTATGCCGTGATGCTGGAGCTTGGGATTAATACCACCGGATACGGGAAAACGGTCCTTGCCGCTTGCTTTGTCACCGATCTGGCGACCGTTATTGCTCTGGGGCTTATTTTCGCCCCCTTTACGCTCAGAACCGTCGCATTTACCGGTGCCATGGTGGTTGCGGCTTTTCTCCTTCCCTGGCTTACCCCCCGTTTCTTCAAGCGCTTTGGCGATCGGCCTTCTGAACTGGAAGCCAAGTTTTTAATGTTATGTCTGTTTGCCCTCGGTGGACTGGCCACCTGGGCAGACAGTGAGGCGGTACTGCCGGCGTATCTTATCGGGATGGTGCTGGCGGGAACCGTCGGTAAGGACCATGTGCTGATACGTCGCCTCAGGACGATGACGTTCGGCCTGCTGACGCCATTCTATTTTATCCGGGCGGGCTCACTGGTTTCTCTTCCGGCACTGGCCGGCGCGCCAGGTGCTTTTCTAACCCTGCTTCTGGTCAAAATGCTCACCAAGCTTGCCGGGGTTTATCCGGTGTGCCGCTGGTATGGATCTTCCCGTCAGGAAAGTATGTACACCACATTGCTGATGTCCACCGGGCTGACCTTCGGCACGATTTCGGCACTCTTTGGCCTGTCACATCACCTGATAAATGAGGAACAGTACTCATCGCTGGTCGCCGCAGTGATCGGCAGTGCAGTGCTCCCGACGCTGATCGCGAATGCATTTTTCTTACCACGTCATATACTGCCGGAAAACGACACCACCCGGCATGTGACTGATGAAGGGATGGGGAAAGGGGAATAATGTTCGCAACCGGCGATGTTCAGTGTCCGTTACGTTGAAGAGGAAATAATCATGATGAACAGAATTCTTATTGCTTACGATGGTTCTGATCCTGCAAAAGAGGCGATGAATTTTGCGTTTGAACTTGCCCGTCATTATAACAGTGAATTGTATGTTATTGCCGTATGCCAACTGCCGGAGTTTGGTGGCGAGGTTGAGATGCAGGATTTTGTCAGCCGGACACAATCCTACTTTAACCAGATGATGCGGAATCTGAAAAAGCAGTACCCTGAGCTGAAAAAAGAGACCAAATTCCATGTGGCAATGGGCCATCCCGCCGAACAAATACTTCGTTATGCTGATACGCACAGTATCGATCATATCGTGGTCGGGCATCGTGGCAAAACGTTGTTTTCTCGCTGGCTGCTGGGATCCGTTGCCCGCCAGGTCGTTGACCATGCCCTGTGTCCGGTCACTGTGGTCAGAAAATAATGCCCTGAAGAAATCAATTACTTTTTATGTTTTTTCCGCGCCACACGATGTTGTGACCATAATGCGAAAGCAAATACACATATAAGGGCCAGAATCATGAGAGCGAACACGATTAAGACATAATCCATGATGACCTCCATTAATTGTATAGAAATGAGTATAGCAGGATGGTCCAGTGACATATATAAGAAGCTTCGTTATTAAATTTAATTTTCAGTAAAACCATTTCGGAGGGATTATGAATTTTATCAGCATATTGTTCGCGACGCTTGATGAAAACAGAAAACATAAAATAAACACCCGACAGCCTGAACACGTTGTTGATTTGAATCTTGATAAAGTTGTGACGGCGATTGTCAAAGGTCGGGAGGAGTATGATATCTCTCCATTTTTTTATACTCCACTGGAATACCCTGACGATATTTACTACCGTCAGGGAGTTATTCAGGATGTGGCTAAAGACGACCTCTACAATGCCCTGGTGGAATATTCAGCAACAATGCAGAAAATAAGGGAGATTGGTTCGCGTAAGGAGAACCGCTACTATCATTACCAGCAGCGTCGATGGGAACTGGAGTGTGTTTTGCTGTACTGCCGTACCGTGACCGTGTTGCATGAACGGCTGCAAGCCATATCATTCACGTCCTGCGGGATGACGAATTTCAGAAATTACCTGTCAGAATATATCAACAGCGTCGGATTTACTGATTTATCTACCGTAGCTCAGACTATCAGAAGGCAACTCGACGATATCCGCTACAGCCTGAGGATCAAAGGCGACACCATCAGAGTGGGACATTATGAGGATGAGATAAATTACAGTCATGAAGTACTACGCGTTTTCTCCCGGTTTAAACAGCATGATGTCCAGGTTGACGTCGACTTCAGGAGTCATGATGGCATCATGAATAACCTTGAAGCCAGAGTTCTGGACTGTGTAGCGAAACTTTTCCCTGCTGTTTTCGCAGGGCTTGATACATTCATTGAAGCTCACTCTGATTATCAGGAACATACGCTGAAGGTCTTTGAGCGAGAGATTCAGTTTTATCTTGCCAGTATCCATTACATCCGCCAGTTTCAGGCGGCAGGATTAACATTTTGTATTCCAGAGATTAATCGCGAAAGAAAAGATATTGCGGTCACGTCAGCTTTTGATCTGGCGCTTGCTGACAGTCTGCTTAATAAGCAGGCACCGGTTGTCTGTAATGATTTTTATCTCCACGGGAGAGAACGTATTTTAGTGATTTCCGGTCCTAACCAGGGCGGGAAAACCACGTTTGCCAGGATGGTTGGACAGTTACACTATTTTGCCTTGCTGGGGTTATACGTTCCCGCTCAACAGGCAACGCTGTATCTGGTTGATAATATTTTTACCCACTTTGAGAAAAGTGAAAATATTCATAATTTACGTGGGAAACTGTATGACGATCTGGTGAGGATTAAAGCCATACTGGATAAATCCACTACCCGCAGTCTCATCATTATGAATGAGATATTCACCTCCACAACCTCACACGATGCGATTTTTCTGGGTACCCGGATCATTGAAAAGGTCATCGCGCTGGATGCCATTTGTATCTGCGTGACGTTTATCGATGAACTGACGGCACTGGATACGTCAGTCGTCAGCATGATGAGTACGGTGGAAGAGGATAATGAGGCCTCCCGGACCTATAAAATTATCAGGAAACCTGCTGATGGCGTGGCATGGTCGGTCACCCTGGTGCAGAAATATGGGCTGACCTACGAAAAAATAAAAGCGGGGTTAAACGGATGAAAGCATACCTGATGTATAAACATGATGATTTTATCGTGGATGAATCATTTCCTGCCCACTTTACCCTTCTGACTAAAGACCTTGAGCTGGATGTCCTCTTTCAGGCGCTTTCCGGTGGGGATGATTTTCTGTATTCGGTGGTGAGAAAAGCGTGTTCACAACCATTGACCGAGGTACAGGATATTGAATACCGGCAGGCTATCCTGCGCGATTGTCTCTACAATCCTGAAATTTTCAGGGAATTTTATAAAATTGTGGTGGACTGCCTGTTAATGGAAAAGGAAAAACTCCATTACGGTATTTTCGGGCGATACCCTTCCGCCATTCTTCATCAGTCCATTTCGTTCACCCGTTTTCTGCTGGACAATTTACGTAAGGTCAGGGGAATAGCGGAGAAAAACCTTCTTCATGTCGCCTCACCCGGTATGGAACGCCTGTTTGTCATGATTATGCAGGAGCTGAATGATGAATACCTTGAGGTGATCGAGGAACACCTCAGGCAGATGACATTTAAAAAAGGGGTATTGCTGAGCGCCAGACTGGGGGCGGGAAACCGGGGGGAGGCCTATGTTCTTCGCCAGCCTGCCGCGGAGAGCAGAAACTGGTTCCGGCGTCTGTTTTCCCGCAAACCGGAACATTATACGGTACAGATTGCTCCCCGGGATGAAAATGGGTTCAGGGCACTCAGTGACCTGCAGGATGAAGGACTGGTGTTGGTTGCCAGCGCAATGGCTCAGTCTACAGCACATCTGCTCAATTTCTTTCGCGCGTTGCGTGCTGAGCTGGGTTTCTATATCGCCTGCCTGAATCTTGCTGAGGTGCTGAATCACCGGAATGTGCCACAGTGTTTTCCGGTTCCGATCTACAAAAGGGAGCGCCATCTGGTCTTTGATTCATTATTTGATACCTGTCTGGCGCTGACCTCTCCGGATACTGTCATCAGTAATACCCTGAAAACGGATAATAAAAATACCTTTATTATTACCGGGGCTAACCAGGGTGGAAAATCAACGTTCCTGCGCAGCATTGGCCTGGCTCAGATAATGATGCAGACGGGAATGTTTGTGTCTGCTGAATGTTTCAGTTCCGATATCTGCCGGCAGATTTTTACTCATTATAAATGTGAAGAAGACAGCCATATGGTCAGCGGAAAGCTTGATGAAGAGCTCAGACGCATGCGGGATATCGTTAGCGAACTGAAGCCGGATGATCTGGTGTTGTTTAATGAATCGTTTGCCGCCACCAACAGCCGGGAAGGAGCCGGTATTATCAGGGGGATAGTGACCGCGCTGGCAGAGTGTCATGTGAAGCTGTTTTTCGTCACACACACGTCGGAATTTGCCTGCGCATTTTATCAGGAGTATCACCAGGATACGGTTTATCTGTGCGCGGAGAGGCGTGATGATGGTGAAAGAACGTTCCGCATGACGGAAGGGACACCACTGGATACCAGCTATGGTGAAGACCTCTACCGGGAGGTCTTCACGCCTCCGGCACAACCCGCTGAACGCAGCTGAATGCCCCCACATAGCCCGACAGGCGATAACCGTTCAGGCTATGGCGAACGGTTATAATCTGTGTTCAGCTTTTCGGTGAGTCCTCAACAGGTCTTCTGGCGAAGAGCCATATCTTGATCTGATCGAGCAGAAGGGTGGCCAGCAAAACCAGAGCAAACATGATGACCAGCAGTGTCAGTGAAACCGGCGTCATAAGAAAACCACCGGCAGCCAGTACGGTGGCAATGATGATATTGCCCACCGTGGCCAACACAACAAACCGGCCCGGCCGGAGTGACCAGCAGCGGCCCGGCGTTCGTGAAAGATAAATCGTCATCTGGGCCGTATACATCAGATAGGCGAACATCAGGGCCTGGATTTGTGGGACGGGAAGCTGCAACCTGGTAAGGACGAACCACAGGATAATGAATGCCAGAACCAGCCAGCCTGCGGCCAGGACACCTCCCAGCCTGGCAATTTCACCAACGTTCCATCTTTCCGGTGATGAAGAAATCCATGACCGGTCTGTCGCCAGCGTGATGGTCACCACATCATTGAGAACCACAATCACGGCAATCAGAACCAGCGGTGTGACGAAGAATCCTGTCGCGATATAGCCGATGGTCAGCAGGGCCGCCAGCTCAACGGTCCGGGCTATTTTCGTTATTGTCCAAGTCAGCATACGGCGAAACACACAGCGGCCCCCTGATACGACGGCGGCAACACCGTCTAACCCGGGGTGGGTCAATACCACCTGAGCAGCTGCTTTTGCCACGTCAGACGCTGTTTGTACGGCAATGCCCACTCCGGCTTGTTTCAGTGCCGGCGCATCATTCACACCGTCACCCGTCATGCCGACTATACAGCCCGTTTGTTGCAGGGACTGCACCAGACGGAATTTTTCCTCCGGATAGAAGTTAGCAAAACCATCAAAGTGGAGAGGTGCCTGCAGGTCCCTGGCTGCATCGCCGAAGCGGTCACCGAGTCCTGCCTGGCGGCTGATAACTCTGGCGGTATCAACCGTATCACCGGTGACCATGATTATCCTGATACCCAGTGCCCGGATATCCCTGACGAGGGCTGCGGCATCATCGCGTAGTGTATCGGCTAGTGCCAGCAACCCTCGGATACGGAGATGGCCGTCGGTGCCGGTTGCGACTGCCAGGATCCTGGCGCCGGACGCCGCCATGGCCTGCTGGATCGTGGTGAACTCAGGAGGAGATTCGGCGAGTGATGCAACGACCATCGGTGAACCCAGAATGACGTGAACGGACGATCCGTCATTGTCTGAACACACACGGGCTTCGGAACGTTTCGTGGCAGGATCGAACGGGATGAATTGCTCACGGATGTGCGGCATTCCCCCCCGGCGTCGTAACGCATCCAGAATCGCCATCTCAAGTTGCCCCTGCATCGTTTCGTCGCAGGCTGCGGCAGCCCAGGCCAGTACCTCGTCCTCATTCTCTCCCGGAAGCGCCGTTATGCCGGCAACTGACTGCTGGTTTCTGGTCAGTGTACCGGTTTTGTCGATACACAGCACATCCATGGTTGCCGCTTCCTGTACCGCTGACAGGCCGGTGACAAGTACCCCCTGATTCGCCAGTCGCCGGGCTTCCACTGCATTGGCGACCGTAAAGGCTGCCGGCATTGTCACCGGGACGGTCGCAATAATGAGAACAAGAAAAAAGGGGACGAGGGGCAACAAATCTTCACCGCGCCAGAGTGCAACAACGGCCAGAATGACCGCAAGCACGGCGTCAATGGTCACAAGATAGCGCACAACAGCGAACAGAAGCTGTTCAAGATGGCTGGCAGAGCTGGCCGTTCGTACCAGCTCTGCCGTACGCCCAAAGTAGCTTCGGGTACCGGTGGCGGTGACGGTTCCTGTCGCCTTACCGCGTGTAATCGTCGATCCTGAATAGAGAGTATCACCCTTGTTGTGTGACTCCTGGGTCGACTCCCCGGTCAGGGCTGCCTGGTCAACATCCACGACTCCCTCATCAATCATACAGTCGGCAGGGACCAGGTTCCCCGCCGTTAAGACGATAAAGTCACCGGGGACAAGCCCTCGGGCCGGTATCTGGCGCCAGGTGCCATCACGGCATACACTGGTATTAACTTTCAGCCGACTACGCAGCAGGTCAAGTGCTGACTGTGCCCGCCGTTCCTGAATGCCGCCAAGGACCGCACTGAAAGCGAGCCATCCTGCAATGATGGCGGGTTCAACCGTCTTTCCCAGAGCCACTTCGAGTACCAGCGCAATTTCGAGCATCCAGGGGATGGGGCCCCACAGACGTTTGAGGATCGTACGCAGCTGGCCCGGAGGCTGTTCACGTACTTCGTTATAGCCATATTGCACCAGCCTGGCCTGCACCTCGGCTTCGGAAAGTCCCTTCACGTTATTCTCAGGGGTCATCTCCATACATCCTTCTCCGGAAAAAACTGACCCGGCAGGTCAGGCGTGTTGTTATGCCGATATAATAAAAGTCTGACGGAGACATGGCACCGGTTAAGTGTATGGCGCATATGCCTTTACAACAGTGTCATTACAAAAAAACCGGCTGCAGTCATCAAAAGCGAGCCAGTTACGTGCGTCAGTACGGAAATGACAGCCCATGCATAATTGCCATTCTGAAGTAGAACTACCACCTCAGCTGAAAAAGTGGAAAAGGTGGTCATACCGCCGCATAAGCCGGTGGTAATAAAAAACTTCCAGGCGGGATCGAGGTGAGGCTGCCGGACAAAGAAGGCCAGTGCCATACCGATGATAAATCCGCCAACCAGATTAACCACCAGGGTGCCAGGTGGAAGATTGGGGAAAAGTGCATTGAGACGCATGGACAGTATCCAGCGGATCACACAGCCGATCGAGCCGCCTATCACTACCGCGAATAATGATTTGTACATACCACCTCGCAGAAATCAGGGCACCATCAGACCGTCATTCAAGGGAATAACGTGCGGTGATGGCCCGATTTTCATTCATTTCATACAGTACGGGGATACCCGTCAGGACATGCAGATCGGGAACCTTGTTCTCATCAATCTGCTCAATAAACATGGTTAGCGCACGCAATGCATTAGCATGACTGACCAGCAGCATGGTTTCACCACTGGCAACACGCGGGACAATGACGTGGTGCCAGTAAGGCAGCAGCCTTCGCTGCGTCATTTCCAGACTTTCACCCGCCGGTAGGTCCGTCAGGGACACATGGCGATAACGTGCCTCACGATGAAGTAAAGCAGGCGCATCCAGCAACGGAGGAGGGATGCCACGATAGCTCCTCCGCCAGTGATAAACGATATTCTGGCCAATTTGTTGAGCGGCTTCATCCTTATTCATTCCCTGAAGCGCACCGTAATGGCGTTCATTTAACCGCCATGATTTGTCCACCGGTAACCACAATTGATTCAGCGTTTCCATTATCAGCCAGAGTGAATGAATTGCCCGATTCAGAACGGATGTGCAGGCACCATCAATGATGATCCCCGACCGTTTTATCAGGTTTGCTGCGCGCCGGGCTTCCTCCACTCCTTTCTGCGTCAGCGGAACATCTTCCCATCCGGTAAAACGATTTTGCTGATTCCACTGACTCTCTCCATGGCGGAGTAAAATAATTTTTCCCATAAGCAACTACCTGTCGGTCACCAACAGCGACTGAACCTGAAGGACCTGAACCCGTTCAGTTGTTTGTACTGATTACCTGAATTTACCTGGGCTCCGGTCAAGGAGGTGGCGCATCAGAAGATGGGTGCAGCTCCCGATGAACAGCGCGATTACAACAGCGCTGGTATCATCTGGCAGTACGTTAAAAAAGACATCGGCGATCAGGAAAACCAGACAGGTTGCCAGGATCCCCGTTGCTGTTGACAGTATGAGTATTTTTCCGTTCATAGGATCACCTTACCCCTTCCCGTAGCTAAGCATACGGGAAGGGTGACGGAATCAGCGTTTTTTGAACGCGGTTTTACCGGCAAAGATGGCGGCATCACCTAATTCATCTTCAATACGCATCAGTTGATTATATTTCTCAATGCGTTCCCCGCGGCTGGGAGCGCCGGTTTTCAGATGACCGGCTCGTAGGCCTACGGTCATATCCGCAATGAAGCTGTCCACGGTTTCCCCGCTCCGGTGTGAAATAAAGGTTCCCCAGTTGTTATCCTGACACAACTGAACGGCTTCAATGGTTTCGCTCAGGGTGCCAATCTGGTTAAGTTTGATCAGTGCTGCATTGGCCAGGTTCTCATCGATACCTCGCTGGATATATTTCACATTGGTCACAAAGATATCATCGCCAACCAGCTCAACTTTATCGCCGAGCGTGTGGTGCAGGATCTGCCAGCCTGCCCAGTCATCTTCCGCCAGGCCATCTTCAATCAGGACTATCGGAAAATCCTTCACCAATTGCTCATAGTAGCGGGTCATTTCCTCGGCGCTGAGCCGGGTATTTTCAGTACGCAGGGTATATTTCCCATCGGCGTAGAACTCACTGGAGGCCGGATCCATACAAATAACGATATCCTCACCCGGGCGATATCCCGCCTTGCTAATTGCCTCCACGATAAGCTCCAGCGGCTGGCGATTTGAGGAAACGGCCGGCGCAAAACCGCCTTCATCGCCCACGCCGGTGGATAAACCTTTTTCCAGCAGAACCTGTCGCAGGGCTTGGTAGACCTCACTGCCCCAGCGAATAGCTTCACGTACGGAAGAAGCCCCCCATGGTGCAATCATAAACTCCTGAAAATCAGCGCCCTGCCAGCGGGCATGGACCCCGCCGTTAATGATGTTCATACAGGGAACCGGCAGCAGATTCGCGCCGACGCCACCCAGATAACGGTAGAGCGGGGTAGAGGATAGTTGTGCTGCCAGGCGGGATACTGCCAGCGACACGCCAAGGATCGCATTGGCGCCCAGACGGCCTTTGTTTTCTGTGCCATCAAGGGTTATCAGGCAGTTGTCGATTTCTTTCTGGCGGCGTACATCGTAGCCCTGCAGGGCATCGTTAATTTCGGTATTTATGCAGCGGACCGCATCCTGTACACCTTTACCGCCAAAACGGGTTTTGTCACCATCGCGATGCTCAATGGCTTCACGGGAGCCGGTGCTGGCGCCTGAAGGAATGGAGGCACGAGCCACACAGCCACTCTCAGAAGTCACTTCAACCTCTACGGTCGGGTTACCACGGGAATCCAGAATTTCTCTTGCGACGATATTTTCAATTTTAAAGCTCATAAGTTTGACCTTCTTTTATGGGGTTGGAATGTGTTTAATCAAAACATCAACAGAAAGGTGATTGATAAATTCGAAAGAGTAGGAAGAAAAAACCCCGAACAGGCGGTTTTTATGCCCCAGCATGACCAGATCAATATCTTCGTGCTGAACAACGGCTTCGACGTCCCGGAAACGATGGATACTGACGATGGACCTGACTTTGATATCAATACTGCTGGACTCCACCAGACGGCTCAGCATTGCCTTTGCATCAATAACTTCGTGTGACTGGCGATCTTTAGTTAATGAATCACTGGTATAATCCAGTTCCCGGTAGTCAGCGCTGAGATGGCCGACAGTAATACGGGTGCCCATCTCTTTTGCCAGACGTTCTGCCTGCTCAAGCAACAGCAGACCATCGGTTTCATTCTGTACAAGTAATAAGGCATGCCGGTAAATTTGCATAAATCACCTCTTATAAGAAGCGAAGTGGTCGGTCAGCCAGGGCAGGATTTCTTTCTTCCGGCTTGTCATACCGGGCAGCGACATCTGGAGAGAGCCTGTCAGGCTGCTATCTGAAAAAAGTAAAACGGAGTTCCGGTTGGTGATGTCTGTCACCATCAAAATAACCATGTCCAGCGAACTGTCTTTACAGGTTTTATCCATTTCCTGCAGCAGCGCGGGCAACAGGGGAGTAATATCAGCCATGTCGCGTACCTCAATTTGTGACAACAACAGCGGCACATCATGGATCCGGTAATTTTTGGCGTCACGATTGAGTAATACCGATGTGGATTGCCCGGTTATATCTGTTTTGGCACGCAGTAGCCCTGTCACAAACTGGTCATAATCGATACCGGCGATTTCACGCAAAACTGCCACGGCTTCCTGATCCTGAGTGGTGGTGGTGGGGCCAGTCAGCGCAACGGTATCACTGAGGATCGCCCCCATCAGCAACACTGCCTGAGATGCCGTAATCGGCATCGGAATGTCATGCATCAGAATTGAGAGAATTACGGTTCCGCAGCATCCTACCGCCCGCACCCAGACATCCGGTGGATTGCGGGTAATGAGGGTGCCAATACGATGATGGTCAATGATGCCGATGACGTTGCTGTCCATCAACGAGGATGGTCCCTGCTCCGCATCCGTAAAATCAACCAGCCATACGGTTTTATCAGTCAAGTCGGCGGTGAGTAAATCAGGTTGTGAAACACCCGCGACATTGAGGATGTAACGGGTTTCCGGGGTGATATCCCCCAGGCGCCAGGGCGTTGCGGGACGACCAGTGTAATTAAGCCAGTCAGCCACAACCAGCGCGCTGCAGATAGCATCGCTGTCAGGATTTCGATGACCGAAGACATGGATTGGATTATCTCTTTGAAAAGAGAGAGATTCTGAGGTAAGCGGTAATGTGGTTTGATTTTTCATAGCGATACCTGACATACATGCCTATAAAAGGACTAATTCAACTGTATATCAGGCGTCATCATCCGGTTTTTAAAGAAACCGGCGGTTGGGTAAGGTGGAGCACCATCACCTTGTTGATCAATCTTATATGGACCGTTGCAATAAATCAATATCAATTATTGTTCTCTGTTGTGTAGGTTATTCCTTACGCGCGGTGTCATCCTATCCCTCCAGGGCTTCAGCGAGAATGAACGGTGAGAATCTGGGGGGATCTGCCAGCCATCATGGATTTTTCTTAAGTGAATATTAAGAATCAGGCAGTATTATGCTTCTTTTTTCTGGGTAATTAACATTTATGCTGAATGAAATTGAAACTCTGAACAGAAAAATTTTCCTTGCTATGAACGCTAAGCCTGGAACGCCTGATTCAGCTCTGGTTATTGCGAATTTTTTTGCGAATACCCTTATTTATGCCATACCATTTATTATTATTTTTTTATGGTTTGCCGGTAAAGAAAAAGGAAAGATACTGGCGCTTCGCTCAACGTTAACAATGGTCATTGGTGTAGTGTTGAGCCTGATTATTGGAACCTTCTGGCCGCATCCAAGACCATTTATGGTTCCGCTGGGCTATGTCTGGTTTTCGCATACGGCAGATTACTCATTCCCGAGTGATCATATGACCATTTTTGTGTGTTTTGCGCTTGCGCTGATCAGCGCAAAGGCAGTACGTACCGGCCTGGTGGTGTTGGGCATTAGTATTCTGGTCGCCTGGTCACGTATTTATCTTGGCGTACATTTTCCTCTCGATATGATAGGAGGTGTCATCACGGGGATGGTGTCTAATGCTCTTTTCTGCCGGTTATGGAAATATAAAGGTGAATATGTATTCTCTTTTTTTAAAACAATCAGCTTAAAATTATTCAAAATTTAATGATGGGTGGGAGATGGCAGTGGCAATATTTAAAAACTGTCATCTTCATTTCCTGTATCTTGGTCTGTCTATCCTGAATAATATTTCACTGGCAGACAATCTGCGGAACACTCCATTTTCCGGCGATCCGTTACGGTTTTGCGAATGAGGGGAGGCTAATTCCGCAGGCGAAGCAGGAAAAATCATGGTCAACGTTGGGCAGAACAGGTATAGTGCCCGGCGGAGATGGCGTTCCTCCTTATAACCACTGTTTTCTGACAGTTAATGACGCCTACAGAACACTGACCTTTGTCGGTACTGTAGGCTATTTTCTGCACTCCCCATTGGTCAGCCCTGAAACTCACGAGCCAGGACCAATGAAACGACTAAAACACCACGATCAAATTGAATTATTTTCCTATATAGGGGCATGGTTAGTTACTGCGAGTCTTATCGCATTACTGGCAGGTACTGCATCCGCGGTATTTCTGCTCTCACTCGATAATGCCACAGCATGGCGGGAATCCCATTCCTGGATGATATGGTTGCTTCCACTGGCAGGTCTCCTGGTCGGACTGGTTTACAGCTGGTATGGCGAGCCCGTCAACGCTGGCAATAACCTGATTATCGATGAGATACACGATCCGAGAAAGGTGGTTCCGATAAGGATGGTGCCACTGGTTCTGGGCGGTACCCTCATGTCGCATCTGTTTGGCGCTTCGGTAGGGCGCGAAGGGACGGCGGTTCAGATGGGGGGAGCCCTGGCCGATCAGTTGACGCATATGTTTAAAGTGAAGAAAGACGCTCGTCGGATACTGCTGATGGCTGGGATGAGCGCGGGCTTTTCGTCAGTATTCGGTACCCCGATGGCCGGTGCTATCTTTGGGATGGAAGTACTGGCAATAGGGCGAATTCGTTATGACGCGCTGTTCCCCTGTCTGGTTGCCGCAGTGCTTGCCGATCAGGTCTGTCTGGCATGGGGGGTACATCACACACATTACCGCATCGATTTCATCCCGGCATTTACTATATGGAGTTTCCTGTCCGTTGTGATAGCGGGTGCCGTATTCGGGCTGGCAGGAATGGTATTCTCTGTCGCGACCGGAAAGGCTAGTGGGATCGTTAAACGTTACATTAAATATGCTCCTTTGCGTCCTTTTTTCGGAGGGATACTGATTGCTGCCGCCGTCTGGTTTATCGGTACTGACCGTTATATTGGTCTCGGTATTCCGGAAATTGTCCGAGCCTTTAAAGAACCGCTATATCCGATGGATTTTATGGGAAAAATGAGCTTTACCATCGTTTCTCTGGCGACAGGATTTAAAGGTGGTGAGGTCACACCTCTGTTTTACATTGGTGCCACTCTGGGGAATGCTCTCGCTCCTCTTCTGCACATGCCATTTGCTTTTATGGCCGGGATAGGTTTTGTAGCTGTGTTTGCCGGTGCGGCAAATACCCCGCTTGCGACAACCTTTATGGCGATGGAACTGTTCGGTACCGAAATGGCGGTATTTTCTGCCGTCGGCTGCTTTACGGCATATCTTTTTTCAGGACATACCGGGATTTATCATGCCCAGCGAGTCGGTCATGCCAAAAGCCGCCGATACCGTACACTTGTTCCGTCTGAGCTACGCATTTCTGAAATTTCTGCTGTTCGCAGGAAGAAATCTTTCGCGTTATCAAGTGAAGAAAATGAAATAAAAATCCAACCGAAAAAAGACAAAGAAGTCACAATGGAGAGTTCTAAATGAGTGCAGATGCAGTCCAGACTTTAGCCGCTTTAAGATTATATTTTCCAGTCGCATCTAAAGCCAGTGCCAGACGTTTTTGGCACAGATTACTAGCTCCCCAACTGGCGCAGCATCTTCTTTCCGTGGCGAAGAAATCAGACATTAAAGCAGCGACATTACATCATGTCACCTCCGGTTATCTTCCCGGAAAACGATTATCTCACCATCATCCTGAGTTAACCAATATGACACATCCCCAGTGTCTCGAGCTACTGGACTCGGAAGAAAATCTGAGAGCTTTTCTTCATGAAAATATGGAAGAGTTAAAAAAGGTATATGCCGTACTATTAAAATGTGAAGAGCCTCATGCTCACCATATTTCCCTTCATGCACCTGAGTTTGCCTGAATACAGGAAAGTAGTCATGATAAAATATCCGGGGAGAGAACCCCGGATATCATGTTGTAATAAAATAACAGTTTAATTTTTCGACTAGTCATCGCAAGATTTCTCCGATTTCATTCAGAACGCCATGACTCGACGAGAGCCGTTGGGAGATGTTAAGTTGTGTGAGTATGAACATGCTGCATCTGAACCGCACCCAGCACACCTTCACCGCCCAAACGCGACTCTGAGGTGTAAATAACGCAATAAAAATTATAACTTAGTACGATTTTGACTTTAATAATTCCATAAGTCGTTTAATTATAAACCATTATTATCTCTACAAGTCTTCGAGCGTGCTTATGAAAGAGATCTGTTCCGCAGATTCGTCAACATTTAAACATGTGCGTTTTGTTCTCACAGACATGGATGAAACGCTGACTTACAAGGGGCGCCTTGCGGCTGAAACCTATATGGCGTTGGAACGGTTGCAGAACGCGGGAGTCAAAGTGATACCGGTCACAGCCGCGCCAGCCGGCTGGTGCGACCAGATGGCACGGATGTGGCCAGTTGATGGTGTCATTGGTGAAAATGGCGGTGTGTTTTTCAGGAGGCAAAATGACGGTCATGGCATTGAGCGTTTCTTCTGGCACGGCACAGAAAAATATCCTGACGTCGCTGAGCGCCTGACGCAAATTGGGGAACAGATAAAAAGGGAAATTCCTGCCGCTCATTTTGCCGACGATCAACCTTTCAGGATGACGTCCATTGCCTTTGCTAAACCGCCAGAAGCCCATCAGTGTTCATTAATACTTAACGCATTGACGCAAGCAGGTGCGACAACCACCGTAAACAATCTCTGGATTCTTGGTTGGTCTGGAGAGTATGACAAGTTATCTATGGCCCGACGAGTGCTCAGGGATTATTACGATCTCGACATTGATGCCGAACGTTCTGCCGTATTGTATAGCGGCGACTCGACGAATGATGCGCCGATGTTTTCATTCTTTGAACATACGGTGGGAGTGAGCACGGTATCAGATTTCCTTGATCAAATCCCGAAACCTCCACAGTGGATCACCCGTGGCCCGGGAGGTGCTGGTTTTGTGGAAATTGCAGATGCGGTAATTGCCGCCAGATAATGAGAAACGCAGGTCCCGTCGGCTTATCCAGTCACAGTGACAGTGGCCGGGTTTTTAATGCGTGTGCTTCTCTGCTATAAAAGATTTTTTTAACAGAAAGTTGAAATCACTTTAAGAGAACTTCATGAACTAACAGGAAATGCGCCTCTTTTAAATATATTCTGACAGCTTACTCTGCTTCAGTTCATGGACCTTTTCCAAACTAATAAAAGGTTGTAAAAAGCGTTATAGCGTCATTGGGGTAAGGTGTATTGACATCACAGGGCAAGCGCGATACGGTAAAAGGGTTAGGCTACTACCCAACCTCAAGGGGGTCAGACGACTCCGGGTCCAATACATGGCACTTTTTATGTGTCAGGACTTTGTCTACTTGAGGAAAAACCATGAACTCACCATCGTCATTCGCGTCGCAGAAATTCGACCGTAAACTTGCTCGCACGGCCATCGGCCGCATTAAATCAAGTCTCAAAAAATTTGACTCTGTAGCCGATATCAACACATTTCGGCAAGGTTACCATGATGCGTACCATGTCCAAGGGCAACAGTCGGGTGAAACGGATTTGTTGACTGCCATGCTGGGCGTCGAAAAGCTCAATGATATACCGGCACTTGCCCTTGTCGTCGATGAAGGTTTGTCCTGGAACCAGGTTATTGATCGCCGTAAGGCTATGGCTGACCGCCTGTCTGCATTTATCAATCACCATGCAGCGAAAGCACATTTCCGGGTGCCGGATAATCTTTATGTTCAGTGTGTGAACCTAATCGAGTTAGTGCAGCCCCTGGCGATTGTAGAAGACAAGTATGAATCAAATTATCAGGAGATGGTTCAGGCCAAAGATGAAGGCCGCCTGATTGAGGAATTCCACCATGTGTTTGATCATTTAGTTGGGTCTGAGAATCCTGAGCAAAAACATGTGTACCGAGCTATCGCTTTACACTTCCTGGCCCAGGAAGACAGCCTTATGACCAAAGTTCGTTCTTCACCTGCCTGGGAGTTGCTCATTCTTGAGGTTGGCACCATTGCTACACGCTGGATTAACACCGGAGAGCCCATTAAAACCTGGCGGGGCATCATGGCACTCTCGGGAATGTTTCGGCTTGGAGAGATATACGCTGGCCATCAGCTAAATAGCTGCGCCTAATACCGCTACACTTTTGCCTGACCATGTTTTCCTCCGG
>OGYT01001100.1_pt1 | contig 19075 bp, 19 predicted proteins | sample 1576631 | NCBI WGS metagenome assembly OGYT01 (sample SAMEA3541588, study PRJEB24748) | human gut metagenome | biome: human gut; feature: human-associated habitat; material: faeces | place: China | collected 2012
TTTCACAGACGTGTACTAGGATTTAGTTAACAACTTCTATTGTTATTACTATATCGGATTTAACTATTCAATACGGTAAGAATAAACAGCCGACTGTACAAAATGTCAGCTTTTCTCTCAACAGCGGTGAAATCATGGCAATAGTCGGTGAGTCGGGTAGCGGCAAAACGACCGTCATCAGAGCGATACTGGGCTGTCTGCCCGCCAGCGGCAAAGTTACGGCAGGAAAAATCATTTTTGAAAACAGGGATTTACTGACCTACAGCAATAAAGATTGGCTTAATCTTCGCGGCAAAAATATTTCCATGATATTCCAGGACAGCGGCAATATGTTGAACCAGATTCTGCCTATCGGCAGACAGTTCACGGAATATCTTCGAGTACACGATAATCTGACGGAGCAGGAAGCATATTTCTTTGCAACGGAAATGCTTACCCGCATGAATTTACCCAATCCCGACAATATCATGAAATCATATCCGTTTGAACTGTCCGGAGGTATGCGTCAGCGCGTGGGCATAGCCATGGCGATGATATTCCGTCCGGAGCTGCTGCTTGCCGATGAGCCGACTTCTGCGCTTGATGTTACGACTCAGGCACAGATAGTAAAAGAATTGATGTCAATTCCGAAAAGTTGCGGTACAGCGATGATTGTCGTGACGCATAATATCGGAGTGGCAGCATATATGTCGGATAAAATTATGGTAATGTCCCAAGGTAAAGCAGTAGAATACGGCAAAACGTCTGATGTTATAAATTCACCGCAGGTTGAATATACAAAAGCCTTATTATCATCGGTACCGCAGATAGGAGGGAAACGGTATGTCTGAAACAATTATGCAGATAAAAAATATCACGAAAAAATTTCCTGTATCCGGCGGAAAATTTCTGACGGCCTGTGACAACATTAATCTGACGGTAAAAAGCGGTGAAACGGTCGGCATAGTAGGCGAGTCCGGCTGCGGCAAATCGACACTGGTAAAAACTATTTTGAATATGCACTCTCCGACAAAGGGAGAGGTTATCTTTCACGAAAAGGATATCACTAAACTGAAAGGTGAGGCCAGACGTCAAAACTGTCGTCATATTCAAATGGTATTTCAGGACCCTGCGGCGGCATTTGACCCGAAAATGAAAATCGGCGATATTATCTGCGAACCGCTGTTAAATTTCAATCTGATAAAAAAATCACAGATTAAGGAAAAAGCGGGGCAGCTTCTGGAATTGGTGGAACTGCCGCCGGATTTTGCCGACAGATATCCGCATAATATGAGCGGCGGTCAGCGTCAGCGCGTTGCCATTGCCAGAGCTTTGGCAATGGAGCCGGAAATTATCGTCTGCGATGAAGCGACAAGTGCACTGGACGTTTCCGTACAGGCAAAAATAATTGAACTTCTCGTAAGACTGCAAAAAGAAAAAAATATTACTTATATTTTTATCTGCCATGATTTAGCCCTTGTCAGTCTGTTTTCGCACCGCATCGCCGTTATGTATCTCGGCAATATCGTAGAAAAAATCGACGGAGATAAATTGCAGCAGGCACAGCACCCGTATACGCAGGCATTATTAAAAGCAGTATTCTCTCTGGATGAAGAAAAAAATAAGCATATAGAAACGCTTACGGGTGAAATTCCAAATCCGCTCGATTTGCCGATAGGCTGTCCTTTTCAGAACCGCTGCGCATATTGCAGAGAAATATGTACGCAGACAAAGCCGCAGTTGAAGGAGGTATCCTCCGAACACTATGTTGCCTGCCATTTATATTAATGGCAGGCAGCAGAAAATTATAGCTGTATTTTTGCACACTCTTTTATATAATATAGAATATGAGAATAGTTATTATTTTATATAAGGAGGTGCTGTCTTGGAAATAAAACAGCTGGAATATTTTCTGGCCGTATGTGAGAGGGGCAGTTTCAATAAGGCGGCCGACTGTCTGTATACGACACAGCCGAATGTCAGCAAAGTCATAAATAATTTGGAACAGGAGTTGGGACGAGAATTATTCAAAAGAACATATAAGGGAATAGAATTAACACCTTACGGCAAGACATCTGTCAATATGCTGAAGTAGTGCTAAAACATGTTCAGCTTATGCAGGATATAGCACTGCCTGCCAAAGCGCGCAAATTATCCGTAGCTACATACAGAAGCGATATCATTTCCAAAATTTTTGTTGATTTTTACAATGAATTCAACGGTGAGATTTTTATCGAACATTATCAAGGCTCAGTGGAGGAAATAACGGATAATGTAAAAAAGGGAATTTGTGAAATCGGTATAGTATACGTGGCCCAGAACCAGCGCAAAATATTCAATCACATTCTGTATCATAAAAATCTGCAATTTAAAGTTTTGAGTAATAATTCCATATGTGTTTATTTTGGCCCAAAACATAAATTTTATGAAAAAACGAGTGTTGATTTTGATGAACTGGCGGATTTGCAGTTTATTTACGGAGTGAAGGATTATTTTGCATTGGAACATCATATGGAAAAAATAAATATCGGCTTTAAAGGACTGGAACTTTTGAATAATGCTGTATACACGAACAGCGATGATACAATTATAAATTTACTGTTGAATACAGATTTGTGCCGTCTGGGTATCAATGCAACGGAAAAAAAATACGAAAGATACAATATACGTGCTGTGCCGATAAACGATAGCGACAATGTACTGACTTTAGGGTATGTTTATACGGAAAATCAGGAATTGAGTCCGTATGCAAAATGGTTTATCGAGAAATTCAAACAGACGGTATAACAATTAATTATAAGGGCTGTAATTTTTTGATATTATTGGTAACTCCTTTATTTATGCTAAAATACATGATGTTGATAATCGTTATAAAAAAGGAGGAATAATATGATTAAAAAATTAGGAACAGCAGCATTATCGTGCATAATGGCTGTTTCCCTGCTGACAGGCTGCGGCTCTGATACATCAAGCCGCGAAGAGCGACCGAAAGATGAACTTGTTTTTGTTAATTATCGTGATATTCGTGATTTAAACCCGCATTTATATGCTGGTGAAATGTATGCACAGGAAATGCTGTATGAAACGCTGGTTACGTTTACGGAAGACGGCGGGTACAAAGGTGTTCTGGCGGAGTCTTGGGATATCAGCCCGGACGGGACGACATATACTTTTCATATTCGCGAAGGTGTAAAATTTTCTGACGGAGAAGTCTGTGATGCGTATGCCATCAAAGCTAATTTTGATGCAATTTTAGAAAATAAGGACCGTCATACATGGCTGGAAATGCTTCGTCTATTGGACAGTATTTCCGCTCCGGATGAAAAGACATTTATTATAAAACTGACGAAACCGTATTATCCGATGCTTACTGAACTGAGTGTAACAAGACCATTTGCCATGATTTCTCCAAAAGCGATGAAGAACGGCAGCACAAAAGACGGGGTTAATGCTTATATCGGGACAGGTCCGTATGTACTTGGTGAAGTTGTAACCGATGAATATGCTGTTTTTGAAGCAAATCCTAATTATTGGGGAGAACAGCCGAAAATCAAAAAAATTCTCGTGAAAGTCATTCCGGATAATCAGACACGCATAATGGCATTGGAAAAAGGCGAGATTGATTTAATTTTTGGCAAAAATATGATTGATGCGGATTCGATGAGGAAGTTTAAGGATAATGCTGATTTTACGGTAGCATTGTCCGACCCGACGTCTACCCGCCAGATTGTCATGAATACGACAAAACCTATCTTAAATGATAAGAAAGTGCGTCAGGCGATACTGCATGCTACGAATAAACAGGCTATATCCGACGGAATTTTCTATGGAGCCGAACCGCCGGCAGATACATTATTTGCCAAAACCACACCGTACTGTAATATTGATTTAAAGCCGTTTGATTTCGATACGGCACTGGCGGAAAAAATGCTTGATGAAGCAGGCTGGCTCAAAGGCGCTGACGGAGTGCGTGCTAAGGACGGGCAGAAAATGCAGTTGTCTTTGCTGTACAATAGCGACAGTGTAGCGGAAAAAGCAATTTCTGAATACTTACAGTCCGAATACAGTAAAATCGGTATCGTTCTTAATATTTCCGGTGAAGAGGAACAGTCTTACCGTGATAATATGAAAGCCGGTAAATTCGATATGATATTCAATATCTGCTGGGGTATGCCGTACGACCCGCAGTCTTCACTTGCCGCTATGAGGTATCCTGTTTATGGTGATTATGAAGCGCAGCTCGGTCTGGAAGATAAAGTGCAGATTGATGAAGCCATAACCAAAATCATGGTTTCCACTGACGAAAAGGAACGACAGGATTTATATACTTTTGTTTTGACACGTCTGCATGAAGATGCAGTGTACATTCCTATAACGTATGAATGCAACAAGGCGATTTACCGTTCTGATTTAAAAGGAATGCACTTTACGCAGACACAGTATGAAGTTCCGTTCCAGGATATGTATTTTGAATAAGAAAATTTATAAAGGGTCTTCTTTTTTAAGAAAGACCCTTTATAAATTTGGAGGAGATTATATGCGACAATATGTCATTAAAAGAATTTTAAGTGCGGTACCGCTGCTTATCTGTATATCTTTTGTCTGTTTCTGTTTTATAAATCTGATACCGTCCGACCCTGCCGAGGTCGCTTTGCGTGTGCGTCAGGTTCCTGTAATTACGGAGGCGGCAGTGCAGGAAGTGCGTGAGGAACTCGGTCTTGATAAACCGTTTTTAATACGGTATGCCGATTGGGTTGTAAACTGCGTTCAGGGAGATTTCGGCGTAAGTTATACCAATCCGTCCCGTACAGTGGCAGGAGAGCTCCTGCGCTGTATGCCCGCCACGCTGCAGCTGGCCGGTGCTTCGTTCGTACTCGTTATTGTGCTCAGTATCCCGATTGGGTTTTTGTGTGCTGTTTACAAAGACAGTATGTTTGATAAAATCATGCGTGCTTTTATTTTTATGACGACCGCCATGCCCGCCTACTGGATTGGACTGCTTTTAATGTGGTTCGTATCGATAAAACTTGACTTGCTGCCGACAAGCGGCAACAGCGGTTTTAAACATCTCATTTTGCCTGCTATTACAGTTTCTCTAACATATATTTCTACATATATCCGTCTTATCAGAAACAATATGCTGGAGAATATGAAGCGTGATTATGTATTGTATGCCAATGTCCGCGGTATTCCGCAACGTCTGATTTTGACAAAGCATATTCTGCGCAATTCCATGCATACGTGTTTCGTAGCAATCGGTATGAGTATTCCGCAGCTGATTGCCGGAACGATTGTTGTGGAAAATGTATTTGCCTGGCCGGGACTGGGAACGCTTTGCATAGACTCTATTTTTAATCGGGATTATCCTGTAATCCAGGCGTATGTATTATTGATAGGAACATTATTCGTAGTATTTAATCTTGTATTTGATATTTTGCAGACAATTATCGACCCGCGTCTGCGCAGGGAGGTTTCATAATGCTGGAACGTTTTTTAGACAATAAAATGGCAGTGGCGACAACGGGCTTTATCTTAATTATCGCCGTTTTGGGCATTTTAGCTCCCGTTATCGCACCCAACGATCCGTATGCAAATAATATTTTAAATAAATTCGCACCGATGAGCACCGAATATCCGTTGGGAACAGATCAGCTAGGACGTTGTATACTGTCCCGTATGCTGTACGGTATTCAACCGACACTCGGTCTGGCAATGTTGACAATGATAGGTACAATCGGACTGGGCGGGCTGATGGGGCTTTTAGCTGGATATTTCAAAGGTCCTGTTGATGAAATCATCATGCGCGTGGTTGATGTAATGCTGTCTTTTCCAAGTCAAATCATGGTTTTTGCTGTGGTGGCACTTTTGGGTATTGATGTAAGAAATGTAATTTTAGCAAACGTATTTATTAAATGGGCATGGTATGCGCGAATGATACGTACTGCGGTTGTTCAGTACCGTGAATGTAATTTTGTGCAGTTTTCCCGTTGCGTGGGTACACCGGAATGGTTTATTCTATCCCGTCATCTGCTGCCGTCAATCACGGCTGATTTGGCAGTGCTTGCAACACTAGATATAGGCTGGGCGATTATAAATATTTCAACATTGTCTTTTTTGGGACTGGGTGTACAGGCGCCGATACCGGAATGGGGAGCAATGCTTAACGAAGCGAAACATGTTCTGACGACAAATCCGATACAGATGCTTGTACCGGGTGTTGCCATCGTAGCACTCGTTACGGCGTTCAATCTGCTCGGCGATGCCCTGCGTGATGTATTTGACCCGAAGGAGGCCAATTGATGAACACACCTATTCTGGAAGTAAAAAATCTGACAGTAACTTTAAAACAGAAGAATATGACAAAAATTCTGGTTGATGATGTGAGTTTTTCCGTGTATGAAGGACAGTGCCTGGGCATACTCGGCGAGTCCGGCAGTGGCAAAAGTCTGACGGTGAAGGCAATACTTGGTCTTTTGGATAGAGATTTTCTTGTTACGGGGCAAGCTATATTTAATGGAAAGGATTTATTGCAGCAGAAAAAAGAGGAACTGCGTAAAATGCGCGGTTCGGATATTACCATGGTGCTGCAAAATCCTATGACATGTTTTGACCCGCTCTGTAAAATCAGCGACCAGATTTTTGAAACGTTCTTGACGCATCTGCCGATTATGAAGCAGGAAGTAAAAAAAATGACATTAGAAATGTTGAATAAGATGTTCATCAAAAATCCGGAAGAAGTATTGGAAAAATATCCGCACCAACTATCCGGCGGTATGCTTCAGCGTATAATGATTGGCATTGCTCTGTCATTAAATCCGAAGCTTCTTGTAGCCGACGAACCGACAACGGCAATAGATGCTATTACGCAGTATGAGATACTGGCGGAATTTTTGCGCATAAAGCAGGAGCAGAAAATTTCCATGCTGTTTATAACGCATGATTTGGGAGTGATTTCCCGCCTAGCAGACGATATTATCGTGATGAACAAAGGGAAAATCGTTGATAGAGGCGATTTTGTGCATATTTTAAATAATGCGCAGGATACGTATACGAGGCTTCTGGTAGAAAAGAAGACATCGGTGATGAAAAAATACCGTTATATTGTAGATAGAAAAACGGAGGTGGAGAAATGATTACATTAAAAGATATATGCGTCAGTTTTAGAAGCGAAAAACAGACATCTTTTTTCGGTAAAGAAAGGACGCAGGTTCTGTTTGATGTGTCGCTTTATATTCAGCGTGGTATCTGTCTGGGAATTCTGGGCGAATCCGGTAGCGGTAAATCGACGCTGGGAAGAGTTATCTGCGGTATGCTAAAACCGGACAGCGGCAAGTATATGCTGGAAGAAACTGCGATATACAGTGATAAAAACGGTAGAAAGAAATTACAGGAAAAGTTAAGTATTGTATTTCAGAATTATACTACATCCGCCAATCCGCGTTTTCGCATAAAGGATATCATCTCTGAAGGCATTTCCGTTTATAAACGGCGTACAGGTGAAAGATTTAATTCTCTGGCAGAAATTGTACGGTTGCTCAAGCTTGTGGGATTGGATGAAAGTTTCATGAACCGATTTCCGCACCAGCTGTCAGGCGGTCAGCTGCAACGGGTTTGCATTGCCCGTGCCGTTGCCTGTCGACCGGAAATCATTCTGTTCGATGAGGCGATTTCCTCACTAGATGCTCATACACAGGTACAGGTAATGGATATTCTGTACGATTTAAAACGGGAGATGAATTTAACATATATTTTTATTACGCATGATTTGACTTCAGTAACATATCTTTGTGATGAAGTGATGTTTTTGAAAAACGGCAAAGTTACGGAACATATAAAAGTAAAAGACTTGTATAAAACGACTGACCCGTATGCCCGTAAATTAGTTCATTCAATTATTGAATTTTAAAAGGAGCGTTTTGTTTTGAAGAAAAAAATATTATCACAATTAATCATAACGGGATTATTTACAGCGACAATGACGACGGGATTTGCACAGGAGGTGCCGTCCCAGGATATGGATACGGCTGCGGAAATACTGAGTGAAGATGTAATTGATACTGATGGAAAAAAACAGATGGAGCAGCAGAAAGATAAAACGGATAAAGAGGAGGTTATAACTTTTAAAGGTTTATCCCGCTACGATATCCGCCGCGACAACCGTCCGGGACAAAAGGGCGAAACGAGAAAATCGCTCTGGCGCAACCGTCTTGAACCGACAGTAAATCTAGACGGCGGCTGGAAAATAAAAAGCCGTATGGATTTTGAAAAAAATTATAAAGCAAAGGGCGATGACAAATCGCATTTTTATAACCGTATGCTTTACTTGCAGGGACCAGCACTGGGCGGCACGATTTCAGCCGGTAAAGTCGATTATGCCGATTTTGCCAATATGGATATCGCTTACGGTATGATTTTCGATGATTACGTAAAAGGCGTCAGATACAATTACACCGACAAAAATTCCGGCACTATCTACACTGCGATGATTGGTAATTTTGACTCTCCGTACAATGACAGCGTCAACGGCAAGATGTACTATGATAAAGAGCAGTTGTATCCGGAGCGTGATACACTGCACTATGTAGGATTTCAGGCGGAAATTCCCGTTTCGGACAGATTGATGGCGGGCGTTGCCTATCATAACGTGAGAAGCGGTGAATTGGAAGATACGCAGCAGATTTTGGAAGTTGCCGGCGAATATAAGCTGGATAAAAACTTCAAGCTCGGCGGTGTTTATGCGATATCCAATCTTGATGCCGATAAATATGATAAAGGCAACAGTGAACAGGAACAGGCGTATGTCCTGCAATTGAATTATAAGGGCGCCAAACGTGCCATGCCGAATACTTACGGTTTATGGGCGGCATACAGAAATATCGGCGAGCTGGCGACATTTTTACCTACCTATACTAATACTTTTGTCGGTGAGCAGGGTTATGAAATCGGCGGCAGATATGTAATCGCCAAAAATCTGACAGGTGAAGTTTCGTATTTCAACGGCAACGATATTGAGAGCGACAAGAAAAAAACACGCTGGTTCGGCCGACTGGAATATCGTTTCTAAACTTTTAAAATAAAAATTACAGAGGAGTTATATGACATCACAATTAACTTATAAAGAATATTTAATGGTAACTATACCGTTTATGCTGTCAACAGCGACTCAGCCGCTTTTGGGAGCGGTAAATACGGCAATTATGGGGCATATGAGCGAAGCCTTTTATATAGCGGCAGTTTCACTTGGCGTTATTTTATTCAATAATATTTATTGGCTGTTCGGCTTTTTGCGCGTATCGACTACCGGATTTTCGGCACAGGCACTTGGCAAAGCGTGCGACGAGAGCCGGTTTTTATCACTTGCAAGACCGTTGGTAATTGCTCTTGTCATAAGCCTGTTGTTTATTGCTGCATATCCTTTGATTTTTAATTATTATGTCGAATTTATGCAGCCGGAAGCTACTGTTATCATTTTGATGCAGAAATACTGTGATATTGTTATTTGGGGAGCTCCTTTTGTTTTATTTAATTATGTAACACTTGGCTGGCTCATGGGACAGATGATAATACGCTATACCATGTTCATGCAGATTTCCATGAATGTAGTCAATATTATTCTGTCATTTGCTTTCGTGTTTATTCTGCATATGGATATAGAAGGCGTAGCGTATGCTACACTTATGGCTCAGTTTTACGGCTGCATCGTCGGTTTTTGGGCAGTGTGTTTTAAAGGAAATCTCAGATTTTCACCACAGTATATGGTGAAATTGAAAAAATTTAAGCCGTTTTTATCTATGATGAAAGTGAATACGGATTTAATGCTTCGGACAATTTGTCTTTTGACAATTAATAATCTGTTTGCTATGGCGGGCAGTTCGCTTGGCACAACAACACTGGCTGCCAATGCTGTTATTTTGGAGATAAATTTTATTTTAGTGTATTTTATCGACGGTATGGCAAATGGTGTGAGCGTTTTCTCCGGCAAGGCGTTCGGTACGAAAAACAAACAGCTTCTGAACGAAACTCTTCATATAGGATTGCGTTGTCTTGGCGTATTTATGATTATAGCTTCTGTTATTGTATATCTGAGCAGGACATATCTCATCAGTCTGATGACGAATTTGCCGGAAGTATCTATTTATGCTGACAGTTACAGCATATTTTTAGTAATTCATCCGCTCTGTGCTTGTATAGGACTGCTTTTATACGGCATGTATACCGGCATAGGTTATACTTCTTCAATAAGAAATATGATGTTTATTGCCGTGATTTTCTTTTATATCTGTCAAAATATCCTGATGAATTATTTTACAAACTACGGTATTTGGGCGACATATTCGCTGACTTATTTATTGGAAACGATAATTTTGGTATTGTTTTTGCCTAAACTTAAACAGAAATTTGTATAGATTGAGTTATATTTATCGGGTTTATATCCCATTAGTTTTAGCTGTGGTGATATAAGCCCGATAAATATTTAAGTCATTAAATATTAAATTTTTATATTTTTCATTGCATATGACCTCTAAACTATAGTATGCTGGTAATAGATAAAAAAAGAGGTAATTAACTCAATTGGATATATTTCATCATTTGATACAGCTATAAGACTGAACCTGAAATAAAACAGCTTAATAGTATTGCCATCGATGTCGGCGTTGATAATCTTGCCTCCTGTGTAACTAATACCGGGATTTTGTTCATAATGGACAGACGAAATAAACAAAGCGTGTAATATATTAAGAAAAAATTGGCAGAACTTCAATTTTGAAGAACTGTGTAAGAGGCTGCTGATAAGCCCTTTAAGAATGAAATTCAACAGATATTTTGATTGGGTTTCTTAAGAATATCCTGTCTTTAGGCATGAGGAATGTTAATGTAGTTAAGACAATTACCTATCTTTTGTCGATTGATATATGTTAGAATTTATATAATAATTAAGTATATATGATTAGCGAAAGGTGGTTTCTTTTTGAAAGCAAGAGTTGTAATAATTGACGCTTTTTGGCAATTATACAAAGAAAAAAGTATAAAACAGATAACAGTAACTGAATTGATGAACAAAGCCGGATATCATCGTAGCGTTTTTTATCAGTATTTTAGAGATATTTACGATTTACTGAAGCAGGAACAGGACGCATTTTTTGAAGAGATAGACAATCTTTGGCAGGATGTAGCAAAGGAAATATTGAATGAAGATTACAGTACCGTACTAATACAAAAAATAAATGAACTTTCGCTTAAATACGATTTTAAAATGGACATATTATTAAAACATAATGATGAAACGGGTTTTAAAAATAGATTTAATGATACTTTGAGGAGAAACCTTTATAATTTATTAAATTTGCAGGAAAATGACACTAAAGTCAAGTTGGCGTTGGAAGTTTATATCAGTGGACAGCTAGAGTCGTTGGTATATTTTCATAAACATAAGAATAAACTTGATTTTAAAGATTATCTGGAAGTAACGAAGTCTATTTTTCAAACTTGTGTTAAGCAGATAGAACAGTCGCATACGGAAAACGGGACAGAAAATGATTAACAAGTCTACACATAAGTCGACAGTTTATACCGATGTGTCTATTGTTATAACCGAATAGGATTTATATAATATTTATAGAGTAGTTATATGATGCTATTTGATATACTTAATACTTCCCGAATATATCAAATGACCTCCGGTGTTTTTAAGTGTTATTTGTTTTGACAGCAGTTTTACTGCTGTTTTTTTCTTTTTCGGGCTAAAACCGCAAAAAAAATGACCGCAGCTAAAGGATTAAAGGCTGCGGTTTTTTATATAAACAACAATAAGAGGAGTCATATTGGGATAGGTTTTTTATTTTACAATTATATGGTTAATCAGCGTACGCAGTTCATTAAAACCACTCTGGGCTAAGAGGTTATGCAAATACATGTAAGAAACTTGCGCGCCGATATAATTTCTGAAGTCATTGAATAATTTTCCGTTAAGGTTTTCACTGGAAAAATTATAATCTTTTTGAGCCATTTCTTTCAGTGCTTCTACTACTTTGGTAGCTGCACTGCCGCTGAGCACCCAGTCGTGGTCGCCGAGGTGGACGATATATCCTTCCTGATGCTGCGGATAAGGAAGTTTTGTACCGGAGCTGTCCAAAAGACCGTATTGAACAGGGTTTATCTGTGCAATAGTAGCGGCTGCTTTAATCCAGTTGACAACCTGTTCTTCATCTTTATCACTGCCCGGATGATTATGAGCACATGCCTGTGCCACTATTTCCTGTGCTGGCATATTGCGGTGAATGGCTTCAACAAGACTTAAAATATGATGGGCACCTGTACCGGCAATAGTGTATTCTTTAAGACTGGAACCGTCTTTGCTCCATTGAAATACCCACGGTTTGGCTAAATCGTGCAGAGCCTGAGCGGAAAGCACGATATCATTATTTACTTCATAACCGAAAATCTGCTTATAAGTATTTACGATACCTTCGGAGATACTCAAATTGGCTGCCGTATGTGTGCATAATCCGCCCGGATAAGGATGATGGCTTGCATAACCGCTGCCGGGAGCAGAAATGAACTCTTGCGGTTTTTTACCGCTGTACGGCGGAAATAACTGTTCAGGGCTGATAATGGAGGTATCTATAAGTCTCGTATCAGCCAGTTTATTGTAAATATTCGTAACGTCACTGGCGGACGGATACATCTGCATGAAAGTCGGTCGGGTATCTTCGATTAAATCAGCAGTTTTAGCACGCAGATTATTATCGGTTATTTTATTGACACATGTTTTGATATAATTTAAAGAGGTACTGACAAGCTGTGAGTTTTTAGCGGCTGTTTCTGCATCAGGCAGATTTTTTAAGGAAACAGGTGTAAAATGCAGTGATTTTGTCATGCTTCCCTGGGCAAAAGCCGTTGAGGTATGTAAGCCTTCAAAATTGAATAATGCTGCACCTAGTGCTGCGCTGGCTCCTAATTTAAAAAAATTGCGACGGGACAATTCGTTCATGGATACACTTCCTAACTTCTAACTGTCTATGATATACATATATTAAAAATTCTAATTAATACATGCTTTAGTATATAAGATAAATGTGTAGTTTTGATTTAACACTGTTAAAAATTTGGTAAAGCGGTTGTAAATTTTTCATAAAGAAAATGCAAAAAAAGCATTATCTGTAAAAAGATAATGCTTTTTTGGAGGTTTATATGAGTTTATTTACTAACGTTTTTTATGATAATCTGTGTATCGGTAATGGTAAGCGCATCAGGGTCGTTGCCCTGAATGAGGCGAAATACTTCAGCCGGAATATACAGATTATTGTTGATTAAAAGCGGTGCACTGCCGAGCTGTGTCGGAGCAGTCATGCCGATAGCCACGGTACTGATTGCGGAATATAAATCTTCTCCGACCGTCATGGTGCATTTCATGGTATCACTTTCAACAGTAGCAGCTTGATTAGCCTTATCCCAGGTTACGGTAAAACCGAGCTTATCACTTACGCTTCTTGCCGGAACAAGTACGCATTTATTCATGATGACGGGATAGTCGCTGATTTTTTCGTTATTTACGATGATGGACTGCTGAATAACCGGTTTACCCTCATCGGAGCTTCTGCCAGAAGCAGCGGCCGGAAAGATATATACGGCAAAAGCTAAAGTACATATTACCATTAGCCATAATTTTTTCATGCTATAACCTTCTTTATTGTTTATATCTTTATTTTAAATTAATTGGAAAATAAAATCAATTATAAATGAATTAAAATACGATTAAAAACAGATTAAACATGTCTGCAATATGATATAATGAAAAAATAAAATTTTTTTATTTATGAGTAAGTAATAAATGATATAAGGTGTATTTTATGGATATTAGACAGAATGTACAGTATTTAAAGGGTGTCGGGCCGAAAAAAGGACAGGCTTTGAAGAAAATCGGCATTGAGACCATATATGATTTAAGCACGTATTATCCGCGCCGATATGAGGATTTGAGCAGTTTGCAGACAATAGGCAGTCTGAAAGCGGGCGAAACGGCCAATATTCAGGGAAAAATCGTGGCAATAGCTGACAGAAATACACGGCGCGGCTTAAAACTGCTGACAGTGATGATAAATGACGATACAGGCTGTATACAGATAAATTTTTTCAATCAGGATTATTTGAAGAAAAAATTCAAGCAGGGAATGCGTCTGTTTGTGCACGGCAAAATCGGGTATGCTTACGGCGGTTATGGGCAGCTTGCTGTAACGCAGCTGATATCTTTTGATACAGAAAATGATAAAGAGACGGAAAATCATTATGCTTTTATGCCGGTATACACACTGCCTGATTATATTAAGCCGAAAGATTTTCGCAATCTGATAGAACAGGTAATAAAGACGGATACGGATTTTAAAGATATTGTGCCGGAGTTTATCCGTACTAAATATCAGCTTTTGCCGAAAAAAAAAGCCGTCAGTAAAATTCATTTTCCGCAAAATGGAAAAGAGTTGGAAGAAGCAAGGCGCAGCCTTATTTTTGAGGAACTGTTCAGTATACAGGCAGGATTATTGTTATTGAAAAAACAGCATACAGGCAGAAATAAAGGCATAAAGTTTTTGCCCAGCAGTAAAATGGTGAAAGCGGTATTTAATGCTATTCCGTTCGAATTGACGGCAGAGCAGCAAAAAGTCTGGCAGGAAATATGCCGAGATATGCAGTCGGATAAGCAGATGCAGCGGCTTGTACAGGGTGATGTCGGCTCAGGAAAAACGGTAATTGCTATTTTGGCACTGGTTAAAGCGGTGGAAAACGGTTATCAGGGAGCGATGATGGCACCGACGGAAATACTTGCCATTCAGCATTTTGATAAGATAAAATCTTTATTGGAGCCGCTAGGAATTAATGTAGCGATTTTAACGGGCAGTTTAAAGGCAAAACAAAGGCGCAATACAGTAGAAGGTCTGGCAGACGGAACGGTTGACATTGTAATCGGCACGCATGCACTTATTCAGGATAATATTATTTTTAAAAATCTGGGAATTGTTGTAACGGATGAACAGCATCGTTTCGGTGTAAATCAGCGTGCTAAACTGGAAAACAAAGGCATGGATTTTCTTCCGGATGTGCTGGTTATGACGGCAACGCCGATACCGCGAACGATGACGCTTACCGTTTACGGGGATTTAGACGTATCGTTTATTCGTCAGTTGCCGCCGGGCAGAAAACCGATACGGACTTTTGTGCGTATGCCGGACAGACGCGAGCTTATTTATAAATTCGTGCGCGGTGAAGTGACAAAAGGCAGACAGGCATATGTAGTATGTCCGCTAATTGAAGAAAGTGAAAACAGTGATGCCGTTTCAGTAGAAATGATTTATGATGAATTGACATCAGGCTATCTGTACGGAATAAGGTGCGCACTTTTGCATGGCAAATTATCGTCAAAAGATAAAGAGCAGCTTTTATATGATTTTCTGGCAGGAAAAATAGACGTATTGATTTCCACTACCGTCATTGAAGTAGGGGTAAATGTACCGAATGCCAGTATAATGGTCATTGAGGGAGCGGAACGGTTCGGTTTGGCGCAGCTTCATCAGTTGCGCGGTCGTATAGGCAGAGGAGAGTTCGCATCGTATTGTATTTTGGTCAATCGCGGACGAAAGGCAAATTCATTGGAACGGCTGCATCTTATGGAGAAAATTTCCGACGGTTTTGTGCTGGCGGAAGAAGATTTGCGTCTGCGTGGTCCGGGACAATTTTTCGGCTCTATGCAGCACGGTCTGCCGGATTTAAAAATCGCTGATGTATTGAATGATGTAAATGTATTGATAACAGCACGGAAGGAAGCCCAGAGAGCTTTGGATTTCGGTATTGATAAAAATTCGCTTGTTGAACTTTTGCAAATGCAGTATAAAGATAAATTTATAAGAATAGCCGATATTTAGGAAGGAAAAAAATGAGTAAAGAAAATAGTGTAAAAGTAGTGACTCTAGTAATATTCATAGCAGTATTGGGATTGATTCATATATTAAATCCTGATTTTTACGGTGATTTTTGGCATATAGCTACCAGCGGCAATATGCAGGAAACAGTTGCTTATATAGATTCGTTTGGCGCGTGGGCAATGGTGTTCAGTTTTTTACTGGATGTACTCATTAATGCACTGGGTTTTTTGCCGTCAATATTTGTTTCGACTGCTAATGGTTTGCTGTTCGGTATAGTGCCGGGCATAATCATATCGTGGCTGGCGGAAACGACAGGTGTAATCATTTCTTTTGTATTGATGAGAACAATTTTGCGTTCGACGGCGGAAAAATTGATTGCCAAGTCAAAATATCTGCAGAAAGCGGATGATTTCAGCGGCAGAAACGGTTTTAAAATAATGCTTATTCTGCGCGCCATGCCGTATTTTCCCTCAGGAATTTTGACGGCTTTAGGAGCTGTCAGCAGAATAAGCCTCAAAGACTATGCTCTCGCCAATCTAATCGGAAAATTTCCGTCAACCTCGCTTGAAGTGGTAATCGGTCATGATGTTGTAAACTATCAGCAGAATTTAGACCGATTGATGATTGTAATTGTGTTAGTATGTATTATTTACGGTGCAATATGGTACTATCACAGAAGAATGGAGAAAAAATAAAAGACAAAAGTGCGTATTTTAAGAAATATATTGCTTTTAAAGTCTTTTCACAGTATAATATTGTTCATAGTTATAAAAAATATATATTATAATAGAAGATAAATGGACAGGGAGTTGAAGAGTTTTGATTAAAGTTATTGTAAACGGTGCTCACGGCCGTATGGGCAGTACCGTTGTAAATGCCGTTGTGAACGACAGCGAGCTGGAACTTGTCGGAGCAGTTGATATTGTTGGCGGTATGGACGCAGGCGATAAGGCAGGCTGCGGCAAGACTGGCATTATAATTTCTACGGATTTGCAGAAAACGATAGATGAAGTGAAACCGGATGTAATGGTGGATTTCACTCAGCCGAGCGTAGTATTCAATACAGCAAGCATAGCGCTTAAAAATAAAGTTCGTCCCGTTATCGGCACAACCGGTCTTACAGAAGAACAGAAAGCACAGCTTGATAAATTGGGCAGGGAAAATGATACACCGTGCTTTATTGCGGCAAATTTTGCTATCGGCGCGGTTCTGATGATGAAAATGGCGGTAGAAGCTGCAAAATATATGCCGGAAGTGGAAATTATCGAACTGCATCATGATAATAAATTAGATGCTCCGTCCGGTACGGCTCTTGTTACGGCAGAGATGATAAAACAGGTTCGTGAAAGCCATAAACAAGGACACGTAGATGAAAAGGAAAAGCTTACAGGTGCAAGAGGTGCCGAATATGACGGCATGAGAATTCACAGTGTAAGATTGCCGGGCTATGTAGCTCATCAGGAAGTAATATTCGGCGGACTCGGTCAGACACTGACCATTCGTCATGACTCTATTGACAGAACTTCTTTCATGCCGGGCGTTGTTCTTGCCTGCAAGAAAATCATGGGTCTTGATGCTGGTCTTACCTGTAATTTAGATAAAATTATGGATTGATAAATTAAAATATTGGAGTAGTGATTTTAGTGAAAAAATATAATGTAGCAATTCTCGGTGCTACCGGCGCTGTAGGTCAGGAATTTTTAAATCTTATTGAAGAACGCAACTTTCCGTTTAATGAATTAAAACTGTTAGCTTCTTACCGTTCCGCCGGTAAAAAAATTCAGTTTATGGGCAAGGAATATACGGTAGAAGAAGCAACACATGAGTCCTTCAAAGATGTGGATATTGCACTTTTCGCCGGCGGTGCTGCCAGCAAGACTTTTGCTAAATCCGCAGTAGAAGCAGGTGCCGTTGTTATCGATAATTCCAGCGCATTTCGCATGGACCCGGAAGTTCCGCTCGTTGTACCGGAAGTAAATCCGCAGGCAATCGCCCGTCATAAAGGGATTATTGCCAATCCGAACTGTTCGACTATCATTATGGTAATGGCACTTAAACCGATTTATGATTTGGCGAAAATCAAACGCATCGTTGTATCTACTTACCAGGCTGTTTCCGGCGGCGGTAAAGAAGCTATGGCGGAACTTGAAACTCAGGTTAAAGCTATAGTGGAAGGAAAAGAAGTGGTGGCAAATATTTTGCCGGGTGCATCTCTTCCGAAACATTATCAGATTGCCTTCAATTTAATTCCGCAGATTGATGTGTTCCAGGATAATCTTTATACTAAAGAAGAAATGAAGATGATTAATGAAACGCATAAAATCATGGAAGACGATAATATTGGCATTACGGCAACAACAATCCGCGTGCCGGTATACCGCAGTCATGCCGAATCCATCAATATCGAATTGGAAAAAGAAGTCAGCCTCGATGCTGTAAAAGAAGCACTCGATAAATTCGACGGCGTAACCGTTCAGGATAATCCTGCCGAAATGGAATATCCGATGCCGCTCATGACTTCCGGTAAAAACGACGTATACGTAGGACGTATCCGCAAGGATTATTCTGTAGCAAACGCATTAAACCTCTGGGTATGCGGTGACCAAATCAGAAAAGGTGCGGCACTCAACGCACTTCAGATTGCTGAATACATGATTGAACATGATATGATAAAATAATAAATAACAAAAAAGCAGTTCACTAATAAAAACAGGAACTGCTTTTTTTATAAATTTCTATTTATTGTTCATTTTTCTTTTGAAAGGTCAAAAGAAAAACGAACCAAAAAGAAAAAACCTTTTTTAACGTTTCGCTTACGCTGCACTGGGCAAGCCTTCGAAGCTCTTTTATAAATCCAGTCTGTACAACGACTTGAAACGTTTGGAATTTGGCTCGTGCCTTCTGATTACAGCAGGAACGCAATTTGAGCTGTTGACATTGTATTTTGCTGGTCATGCCAAAACTTCCATCCATATTAGAGCATTTTCACGGTAGCTTCAGCTATTAAAAAGAAAAAAATTTAGATGTGTTTTTAGTTTAAATGTTTGAGCGTAAGCGAGTTTTTAAACGTTATATCTAAATTTTTTTCTTTTTAAAGTGAAAATCTCTTATGGGCTACGAAATGAAGAGTTTCTTTTTCGGCAACTTTTCTTTGTATTCAAAGAAAAATTGCCCGGCGCAAT
>OGYT01001101.1_pt1 | contig 19072 bp, 14 predicted proteins | sample 1576631 | NCBI WGS metagenome assembly OGYT01 (sample SAMEA3541588, study PRJEB24748) | human gut metagenome | biome: human gut; feature: human-associated habitat; material: faeces | place: China | collected 2012
ACTAAGTCTCAATTAGTAGCTTAATTAATATGTCCAATATTTTGGGTGCATATCATTTAAATAATCAGTTCTTTTTGCTTTTAATAGATTTTTAAGCGAGTGGAAATATCTTCAATATATTTTTCACTTGGTTGTGCTTCAATGCTACCAAATGGCATTTGTGCTGTTAATTTCCATGTATTAGGAATAGAGAATAATTCTTTGATTTTATCATCAATCAAAGGATTATAATGTTGAAGATTAGCTCCGATATTTGCTTGGCTTAATGCTGTCCAAATATTATTTTGAAGCATACCATTTGCTTGATTTGACCATGTGGAGAAATTTTCAGCATACATAGCATAAGTTTCTTTTAATTCATTAATGATTTCTGTGTCTTCAAAAAATAAGATAGTGCCAACGCCAGCTTTGAATTTATTGATTTTATTTTGAGCCACAGCGAAAGTTTCTTCTTTTTTAGCTAATTTTTCTTTTAAAATATCTGTAGTAATTTGCCAAATCTGTTGATGTTTTTCACCAAAGGCGATGATAACATTTGTTGTAGGATAGTTAAAAGCAGATGGGCTATATTTTAGGCAATCAGAGATGATAGAAGTTATTTCTTCATTAGATAAATTAACATTAGTGCCTAAATTATAGATACTGCGACGATTTTTTAAGGCTTGTAAAAATTCCATGATAAATACCTCGATTATATATCTTTAGATAAAAATAGACGCAGTTATTACTGCGTCTAAAGATTATTTTATTCTTCGTCCATTTCGTAGTTGGAATAAACGTTTTGAACATCATCATGTTCTTCAAGCATATCGATAAGAGTCTGCATTTTTTCAGCGTCTTTGCCTTCAACTTTAACAGTAGTATCAGGAATCATAGTGATTTCGGATTCAACTGTTTCAATGTTGTTTTCTTCTAATGCTTGAGAGATTGCATCGAAATCTTCAGGAGCAGCAGTGATTTCAAAAGAATCATCTTCTGCTTTGAAGTCTTCAGCACCAGCATCAAGAGCAATCATCATGAGGCTTTCTTCATCATCGAAAGCTTCTTTGTCTACAACAAAGATTGCTTTTTTGTGGAACATCCAGCCTACGCAACCAGTTTCGCCGAGGTTTCCGCCGTATTTGGAGAATAAATGACGAATATCAGCAGCTGTACGATTGCGGTTATCTGTCATAACTTCGAGCATAACAGCAGAACCTGCTGGACCGTAACCTTCATAAATTAATTCTTCGTAATTGCTACCATCAGAAGCACCTAAGCCTTTTTGAATAGCACGATTGATATTATCTTTAGGAATATTGTTAGATTTAGCTTTGCTTAAAGCTAATTTAAGACGCATATTACCAGTAGGGTCAGCACCACCCATACGAACAGCAATAGTGATTTCACGACCAATTTTTGTAGTCATTTTTGCACGAATGGCATCATTTGCACCTTTTTTTCGTTTAATATTGGCCCATTTAGAATGTCCTGACATCTTTTAAACGCACTCCTTAATAAATTAAACTATAAATTATCTAATATGTACTAGATAAGTAAAGAAAATTTTAAGATTTAGATAAAATTTTGTAAGAAAATATCTTTTTAGAGTATACCATAAAAAAACGAGTATTTGCAAATCATTTAAAAGGTTCATTTCTTTATTGATTGAGAAATAAATTAAATATAGTAATTATAGTCTACTAATAAAGATAAAAAGCTAGAATATATCAATATTATTATGGAATATATTCTAGCTTTTTGTTTATAATTTTATGATTTTTATGCTTTGATTAGACGATAGAATTTCTTTTTACCTTTGCGAATGATCATATCGCCATTTGCAAGGTCTTCTGCTGTTAATACTTTTTCTACGTCAGTCCATTTGTCATCGCCAATGGATACACCATTTTGAGTGATTAAACGACGACCTGCACCTTTGGATTCAAATACTTTGTTATCTACTAAGATATCAAGTAATTTTTTGCCAAAGTCTGCTTCTGTAATAGTGATAGTTGGAGCATTGTCCATATTACCTTTACCACTGAAAAGAGCTTGAGCAGCTTCTTGAGCTTTTTTAGCTTCTTCTTCGCCATGAACGAGTTTTGTAACTTCATAAGCGAGAACTTGTTTTGCTTCGTTGATTTTTTGGTCTTTGTAGCTACCAAGGCGACGAACTTCATCCATTGGTAAGAATGTGAGAAGAGCAAGACATTTTTCTACGTCGCTATCAGCAACATTTCTCCAGTATTGATAGAAATCGTATGGAGAAGTTTTTTCAGGGTCGAGCCAAAGTGCGCCTTTTGCTGTTTTACCCATTTTTTTACCTTCACTGTTAGTGAGAAGGTTGAATGTCATACCATAAGAAGGTTTTGCTTCTTTACGACGAATGAGTTCAACACCAGCAATGATGTTAGACCATTGGTCATCGCCACCTAATTCAAGTACGCAACCATAACGGCGATTTAATTCCATGAAGTCATAAGCCTGCATGATCATGTAGTTGAATTCAAGGAATGTTAAGCCACGTTCTAAACGTTGTTTATAACATTCAGCAGTAAGCATGCGATTAACAGAGAAATGTGGACCAACATCGCGAAGTAATTCAATATAATTTAATTTGCGAAGCCAATCGCCATTGTTGATCATTAAAGCTTTACCATCAGAGAAATCGATAAAGCGTTCCATTTGTTTTTTGAAGCAATTGCAATTATGTTCAATATCTTCATCAGTTAACATTTTACGCATATCTGTACGACCAGAAGGGTCACCTACAGTACCAGTACCGCCACCAACTAAGCAGATAGGGCGATGACCTGCTTTTTGCATATGAGACATAGCCATTAAAGCTAAGAAATGACCAACATGAAGGCTGTCTGCTGTTGGGTCAAATCCCATATAAAATGTAACTTGCTCAGTTTCTAAAGCTTTTTTTAATTCTTCTTCGTGTGTTACTTGAGCTAAGTAACCACGTTCTTTAAGTGTATCAAATACGCTCACAAAAAGTCCTCCTAAATTTTGTATGATTATCTATTAATTTAACCCTTTGCCTTGTTGAATACTTGGTTCAGGTAAATTTTGCCTTGGAGCTGGAAGAGATGGTTGCTCGATATTTTCTTCAATTGGTTCATTTTCATCAATTGGCTGTTGAGCATCATTTGGATTTGTCTGTTCATTATGAACAGGTTTTTGTTTATCAGGTGCTTCTTTTGATGGTTTTTCTTTTTCATGAGAAACATCTTTAGCTGTAGTTTTAGCATTGCTTTCTACATTTTGAACTGGATTATCAATGGAAGTATCTGAACCATCAAAGTTTTTAGCTGGTATAGATGCAAGTGCTGTTTTCATGAAGTTTTGCCAAATTTTCGCAGGTGTAGTACCACCAGTAATACCAGGCATAACATCATTATCATCACAGCCCATCCATACTACTGTTACTAAATCAGGTGTATAACCTGCAAACCAAGCATCTTGGTAATTATCGGTAGTTCCTGTTTTACCAGCAGCAGGTCTGTTGATATTAGCAGCTTTACCTGTGCCTTTAGTGATAACATCTTCAAGCATATCTGTTAATAAAGTAGCAGTGCGTTCAGATAAAACTTGTTTAGTTTCTGGTGTATGTTCATAAATAGTTTTGCCTTTGCGGTCAACGACTTTAACTATAGCAGTTGGTTTTGTATAAACGCCATGATTTGCAAAAGCACTATAAGCACCAGCCATATCAAGAACTGTTACCCCATTTGTGAGACCACCGATGGAAGCAGCTAAGTTTTTATCATTTGCATCTTTAGAATTTAATTCTAATGTGGATATACCTAAATTTTGAGCTGTTAATAAAACTTTATCGATAGATAATTTTTCTGCTAAACGAATAGTAGGTATATTTAAAGAATTAATAGCTGTTTGACGCATGGAGACTGTACCTCTAAATGTACGGTCGTAGTTTTGAGGTTGCCAATCACCTAATTTGAAAGGTTTATCCTCAATAGTAGTATCTGGTATCATTTTATTTTCTAAAGCAGTAGCAAAAGTAAATGGTTTAAATGCTGAACCAGGTTGACGTACAGCAAGTACAGCACGATTGAATTGGTCAGTACCACGACCACCAACCATAGCTTTGATATATCCTGTTTTAGGGTCGATAGCTACGAGTGCGCCTTGTGGTTGAGTAAGACCATTAGCATCATTGTAATAAGTTGGTAATAAACTATTTACAGATTGTTCAGCAGCTTTTTGCATATTCATGTCAATGGAAACATAAATTTTTAAGCCTTCTTTATATACTGCATCAGCACCAAATTTATCAATCATTTCTTGAGTTACATAATCGATAAAATATGAAGCAGTATTATCATTTTCTTGTTCTTTAGGATTTACAAGTCGTAAACTTTCAGCTTTTGTTTTAGCTGCTGTAGTAGAATCAATATAGCCATATTTTACCATTTGGTCTAAGACTTCTGCTTTACGTTCATTAGCAGCACCTAAATTATTAAGTGGTGAATAATAATTTGGACTACGAGGTATACCAGCGAGCATTGCACATTCTGACAAATCTAATTGACTTACATCTTTGCCAAAATATGTCTGTGCAGCAGCTTGAACACCATAAGCACCTCTACCAAAATAAATTTGGTTGAGATACATTTCTAAAATTTCTTCTTTAGTATATTGTCTTTCTAAGCGAAGAGCAATGAAAAATTCTTGAATTTTTCGTTTGAATGTACGGTCCTGTGATAAAAAGGCATTTTTGGCTAATTGTTGAGTGATAGTACTACCACCTTCAGCCACTTCACCGCTTGTTAGATTAGAATAAATCGCACGGAAAATACCTCTAGGGTCAATACCGTTATGTTCATAAAAGCGATTATCTTCAACAGCGATAAAGGCATTTTGCAGATTAGCAGGGATTTTATCTAAAGTCACTAATGTACGATTTTCAGTAGCGTGAATATTAGTGATTAGATTGCCATTCATATCGAGAATTTGAGAAGAAGCAGGTGGGTGAATATCAGAAACATCTTTATCACCATCAAGGCCAATAGCAACTAATCCACAACCAACGCCTAAAAATACAACTATAAATAGCGTTAAAAGCGCTAAGAAAAATTTTTTGAAGCCAAAAGATTTTTTCTTATTTTTTTTATCAGTTGTATGATTAGAGGTTGGTTTTTTTTCGTTAAAAGGCTGTTTATCCATAGAATACACCTCAAATATTTATAATACTATGTTTAGTTTTGGTAAAAATATAGTAATTATTTGCGTTATTTTAATTTTACAGCGGTTACCCCACTACCGCCTTCGTCCATATCACCAAGAGTATAGCTTAAAACATTGCGATGATTTTTGAGATATTCTTGAATACCTTTGCGCAGAGCTCCTGTACCTTTACCATGAATGATTAATACTCTTGATAAACCAGAAATTACAGCATCATCAAGATATTTGCTAACAACTTCAATAGCTTCATCAACCATTAAGCCTCTGATATCTACTTCTGTACTAATTTGGCTGACTTTAGCTAGCATATTGAAGCCACCAGCTTTTTTAGATGGTGCAGTTTCTTTTACTTTAACAGCATGAGAAACGAAAGAGCAATCTTTAGCTTTAACATTCATTTTTAAACTGCCCAATTGAACAGTTAATTCTTTACCACTGATATCAGTGATAGTTCCTTTTTGGCGAAGTTTATTTACATATACGATATCACCAACAGCAATGGTTTTAATATCGACAGCTTCACCTGGTTTATTTGGGTCATCATTTTGTTGACTTACTTTATCCAAACGACCACGTAATTTATGACGAGCAGCATCTATTGTTTCCTGACGTTTTTTCATTCCTTGGTCGTTGAATTGAGCTTTCAATTCCTTGATGATTTCTTCAGATTCGCGACGAGTACGACGAAGTAAACTAGCACATTGTTCTTTAGTTTTACGAAGTGTTTGCTCTTTTTTCTTAGCCATTTCTTGCTTCATATCGGCAAGTTGTTTTTCTAATTTTTCAATGCGTTGTTGACGTTCAGCAATATCAGCATTTTTTTGTTCATACATCAATTTTTCATTTTCTAGTGTGTTTAATACATTTTCAAATTGAGCATGGTCTGCTTTGATGAGTTGTTGAGCACGTAAAATCAAAGTATCTGATAAACCTAATCTTTTACTTATCGCAAAAGCATTACTAGCCCCTGGTGTACCTATCAATAAACGATAAGTAGGGCGAAGGGATTTGATGTCAAATTCCACACAAGCATTTTCAATGCCTTCTTTAGAATAAGCAAAAGTCTTTAACTCGTTATAGTGAGTAGTAGCTACGGTACAAGCGCCAATTTCCATCAATCTTTCTAAAATTGACATGGCAAGGGCAGCACCTTCTTCTGGGTCAGTACCAGAACCTACTTCATCTAATAAGAGCAAGTCATCATGTTCAATATTATTCAAGATATTTACGATATTGCGCATATGAGCGGAAAATGTACTGAGGCTCTGTTCAATGCTTTGCTCATCACCAATATCAGCATAGACATTTTGGAAAATGGAAATTTTGGAACCAGATTGAACAGGGATAAAAAGACCAGATTGAGTCATTAAGACTAATAAGCCTAAAGTCTTCATACTTACTGTTTTACCGCCTGTGTTTGGCCCTGTAATCAATAAAGTGCGATATCCTTCGCCAAGTCTGATATCAATAGGAACGACGTTATCTTTATTGAGTAATGGGTGGCGAGCTTTAGCTAAATTGACAATACCTTCATCATTGATTTCTGGCATAGTAGCACGCATTTTACGAGCTAATTTTGCCTTAGCAAAAGCAAAATCCAATTGAGCCATGATTTCACAGTTATGAAGTAAGCTATCAGCATTTCTAGCGATTTTTTCAGAAATCACTTTTAAGATACGTTCAATTTCACGTTTTTCATCAATAACTAATTGTTTAATATCATTGTTTAAGTCAACAATGGACATAGGTTCAATAAACAAAGTAGAACCACTAGAGGATTGGTCATGTACAACACCTGGGAATTGTTGACGATATTCTTGTTTGATAGGAATAACATAGCGTTCATCACGGATAGTAACGATATTATCCTGAAAATATTTTTGATAATCAGGATTTTTTAAGATACCGTCAAGATTTGTTTTGATGCGACGCTGAGAAGATTTGATTTCACGGCGAATACGCATAAGTTCAACGCTAGCACTATCACGCATAGAACCATGTTCATCAACAATATTATCTATTTCGCGTTCGAGTTGCCCCAAAATTTCAATAGATTTAGCCCATTCTTTGAATTGAGGGCTATCTATTTCTAATTCTTTGAAGAATTTTTTGAGATTACGCATTGCGTACATGGTATTTAAAATATCGAGTAATGAATTTATTTCAATTACTAGACCTAAAGATGTTTTCTTTAATAATGAACGAATATCATGAATACCGCCAAAAGGTGGTTCAGAGCTAATTAAAATGTTACTAGCTTCTTGTGTATGTGAAAGATTTTCAATTACTTCGTCAATATCGCTACTTGGTAATAGTTTTTCAGCAAGTTCTTTTCCCATACTAGAAGTAGCCATATTTTGTAGCATAGTGATAATTTTGGCATATTCTAAAGTTTTAAATACGGATTGATTCATTTGTTAAAAAGATACCTTCCTTAAATTATTCTACTCCACGGAAGTAATGACCACGAGTAATATTTTGTTCATATTTAGTGATATTTTCAGGCATTAAAGCAAGATGATTTTTGCCTTCAAGGATAATTTCTTTATAGAGTTTAGTGAATTTAGCTAATTTTTCTTTGGACATATATCTGCCATCTAAGCGAATGCGGTCAATATGAAGATTAGTAAATTCTGGAACATGAGCTAGCATATTTAACTCTTTAGCATTTAATAAATGCATATGACAATATTGGTCTGTTACGATAGGGAATTTTTCATTTTTGCGGTCGCAAAGCCAATAATTATTTTTTTCGCAAGGTTTTGTACAAGTACCTTTATCTAAATTGCCTAAGAAACTACCAAGCACACAATATTCAGATACCATAAGTTCCATATTGCCATGAACGATACATTCAAGAGGTAATGTAGAAGCTTCATTTAATGTTTTTATCTGTTTAAAGTTTAATTCAGGGGAAACAGTAGCTCCCTTAATGCCATAATTATTTAGAAAAGTTAAAGTTACATCATTATAAACATTGAAGGAGAAATCTGCCCAGATAGTGATATCTGTAAATTGTTTGATTAAGTACATTTGCGCTAAAGTATGTGCATAAATCATATCTGGAGCGATATCTTTTATTTTTGTAAGCCAATTTGTAAAAGCTGTTTGTTCATTATCGCGCATGATACGAGGTGTAGCAAAAGCAATTTTAATATTAGCTTCACGGCAAAGTCTTGTAGCTTCAGCATACATTTCAGCAGTGATGAATTGATGATTATAAGATTCGCCACCGAATAAAACAATATCTGCTTGATTATCAATAGCTGTCTGTACTTTAGCAATAGTATCAACAGCGACTACGAGTTGAGGTTTATTTGTTTGATTGAATGATTTGGAAGCTAAATCCTGTTGCCAAATAGTATTATCAATTTTAGCAATCTGTGGACGATGATAAGCTTCAAGGCGCATGGACATTAATTTTTCAATTAATAAGCGACGAGTATCATTCATGACGCTCATAGGCACAATGACATTTTCATCAATAGTGCAAGATAAATTTTCTAATTGATAAATAGTATTGCCTAAACGTTCCATCTGTTTTTGTACTGTTGATTTATCCATAGCGCGTTTTAAAGCTGTTTCCACAATGAAATCGCTAGTTATTTGAGCGCTATAACCATCTTCATCAGTAGCTTTTAACATAAAAGGCTCATTGAGTTTAGCGATAGCTTCGATATTTAAATTTATTTTGCGTATTGGTGAAGCACTAGTATAATAACTACGAGCTTTTTGCATGAGATTAGCATCAAAAACTTTAAATATACGGTCATGTGGGTGTACGCGATTTGGTACAGGAATGATGACTTCCATGCCAGCATTAGCAGAGATTATTTCTTTATTTTTATAGATGATTTTAGATACATTAGTGCTTACACGACCGCCGACTTTTACCCAGAAATCAATAGTATCACCGATATTTACATCATCAGTGAGTTTCATGATAGCTTGACGTTTATTATCATCATAGCGAATTACTCTACCTACAAGGCGACCGCGATTGTTTGGTCGTTTATCGCTCATCATGAATTTACCTTGTTTTTTCTCTAAATAAGCAGTAGTAAAATCACGATTGAATATTTGAGAAAGATTTTTTTGAATATCTTCTTGAACTTCTGTATGGCTATAATAAGAGTCGATTTTTTGGCGGTAAGCGTCAACAACGACAGCTACATATTCTGGTTTTTTCATGCGTCCTTCAAGTTTTAAAGAAACGACACCAGCTTCGATAAATTCAGGAATTAATTCAAGTGTATTCATGTCGCGAGGGCTCAATAAATATTGTCCAGCATCTTTTAAAACATTGTTATTATTTTTATCAACTAAAGTATAAGGTAGACGACATGGTTGAGCACAGCGACCACGGTTACCACTTCTGCCACCAATCATACTACTCATTAAGCATTGACCGGAATAGCATACACATAAGGCACCATGAGCGAAAACTTCAATTTCTACATCGCTATTACGGCAGATATGAATAATATCTTTTAATGTTACTTCACGAGATAAAACGACACGTGAAAAACCAAGTTCTTGAAGAGCAAGAACACCAGCTAAATTATTCACTGTCATTTGTGTACTAGCGTGTAATGGTAAATCAGGAGCTACAAGTTGAGCTAAACGTGCAGCACCTAAATCTTGAACGAGTACAGCATCAGCACCTATTTCATAAAGAAAACGAAAATAATCTGCAAGTGCAGGTATTTCAGAATTGTCTACTAAAGTATTTACAGTTACATGGATTTTTACATTGCGTAAATGAGCAAATTCAATGGCTTCTTTTAAGCCTTGTTCATCAAAATTATTGGCATAAGCTCTTGCACCGAACATTTTGCCTGAAAGATAAATAGCATTAGCACCACTTTCTACAGCGGCTTTTAATGCTTCCATACTTCCAGCAGGGGCTAATAATTCTATCAAAATATTTTCCTCCAGTTATTTTCTTAGCTTATTATAATACACAGAGTATAAAAAATAAATGGTAGTGCCATTAAAATGCCTACCATTAGTGTATGTCTTCATGTTATTTTTTAGCTTATTTATGTTTATTAGAGCGATTTTCATCAAGAATATCCCAAAATTCATTATAATCTTTTTTCAAGCGAATTAATTGTTCAGCTATTTGAAGTGCCGTCAATACTGCTACTCTATCTGGTGGCAAATATTGGTTTTGTTTAGTCATAAGACGAATATTTTCATCTACTATTTTAGCAGCTTCTTGAATGTCATTGATATCACTATCTTTAGAATAGCGGAGAGGATATTTTACTCCCAAAATTTCTACAGTTACTTTGTTATTCATAAAATCACCTTAATATTTTAAAATAAGCCATGATATATTTAGTATATCAATATTATATACTAATACTATTTTTATAGCAAAGTATTTTACAAGATATTCATTTGACACTAATTTATATATTTTTTAAAATGTAATAAATATCTATGGAGAAGTAAAAAATGAAATTTAAATCATATATAAAACAAAAATGGTTATTATCAATTATAGCAGTAACTTTAATGATTGTTTATTACTTGAATTTTATTCAACTACCTCCTGCTGTATCTGTGGAATTGCAACAAAACTATAAATATAAATTGATTTTGATACCATTAGATACAAGACCGCCATGTCAAAAGATGGTGGTAGATGCAGGAAAGATGGCAGGCGTACAGATTATAATACCGCCGTCAGAGATAATGGATTATTATACTAAAGAAGGCGATACAAAAAAAATACAAAAATGGTTGATGGATAATATTGATAAATCAGATGGGGTAATTGTGTCTATTGACCAATTATTACATGGAGGTTTATTAGCTTCACGTGAATCAGGGACAAAACAAGATGAGTCGCAAATTTTATTAAAATTTATGCGAGAATTAAAAACAAAAGCAAAAGATAAACCAATATATGCTTTTAATATTTTGCCAAGGATAACACCACCGCCAACTTTAGAAAGTGATAGTAAAAAAATGATAAAAATATCTCGTCTTATTGATGAGATAAGTATTTTTGAAAATGAAGATGATATAAAATTATTGGCAGATTTAAAAGAAGACATAAAACAAGAAGACTTAGATATTTATTTAGATTTATTTAGGCGCAATACAGCTTTAAATAAAGAATTAATAAATCTAGCTAAAGAAGGCATCATAACAAAATTAGTGATTGGTCAAGATGATGGTGAAGATTTTGGCATACCAAATATGGAGAAAAAAAGTCTTGTAAATTATGTTCATTCTTTGGGGATTAGTAATGATGTTGTGATGATAACTAAAGGTGCAGATGAGGTGGCTTTATCACTATTAGCTAATTTTGTGCAGACAAAGACAAATTATCAACCTAAAGTATATGTAGAATATAATGATGAGAAAGCTATGCGTACAGTTATGCCGTTTATGGCAGGCTCAGTAGGTTCTACAGTAGAAGAAAAATTAGTGATAGCAAATGCTAAAAAAGTAAATTCACCACAAGAAGCTGGCTTGATTTTATATGTTTTTATTGGTGATGATGAAAATATATTTACACAGAGACAATCTGCATTAAAGATAAAAAAATATTTAGAACAAGGCAAAAAAGTTGCTTTGGTCGATTTGAGTAAACATTTTTCGGCAAGCGAAGTATTATTCCCTATGTTATTAAAAGAAAATGTGCCAATCAATGAATTAACTTCTTATGCTGGTTGGAATACAGCTAGTAATTCCATTGGTACAGCACTAGCAAATGCTATCATTTATAAGGCGATAAGGCCAACTTTTAATACGACGAATGATATGCTTGCTGTAGAGTATAATCGTTTAAATATAAATTATGAAAGATTTCTAGAAGATTATTATTATTTAAAAGAAGTGATTGATGTAATGAATATTACCTTGAAAAATCATGGTTATGAAAATGTAAATGATTTAGATATGGAACATAATTATATTTGGATGAATAAATTACTACAATCTGATATGCAAAAGCGAGCAAATCAATTAAATAATAGTGAAGTTTTTAAAATACCTTTTAAAGTACAAACGCCAGAGGGAGTATTTGACTTGACTATTCGTAATTTGCAGGTTGATGTATTTTTCCCATGGCCAAGGACTTTTGAAGTATATTTAGATGTAAGATTAAATTTATATAGATTAAATAATTAAATATACAAATTTAAGGAGTGACTTTTTTTGTAGAAACATTGATTATGGTATTAGGTGTAATAGCAGGATTTAGCCTGTTAAAAGTGAAAGAACATAGGCGAATAGCTGTGGTAAATTTAAATAATAAGGTACAGTTAATAGCAGTAGCTTTGATTATTTTTATCATGGGAATAAATTTAGGTAGTATGGAAGATTTTGCACATAAAATGATAACTATGGGTTTACAGAGTTTAGTATTTGCAATATTGCCGACATTATTTTCAGTAATAGTGGTGTATATTTTTAGCAGATTATTCATTATAAAAAATTAAATAGTAAAAGAAGGTTTGTAGATGGTTTATATTGCATTATGTGCATTGATTTTAGGAATTATAAGTGGTCAATTTATTTTTGATAATAGTTGGCATGATTTATGTAGTGAATTAGCTGATTATGTTTTATATTTATTGATGTTTTCTGTAGGTATAAGCGTGGGCATGAATGAATCTATAATTGAGAAGATAAAAAATTATAATTTGACAATATTATTGATTCCTATAGGTGTAATTATTGGATCTATTTTTGGCGGTATGATTTGTGGCTATTTATTTAATATGAATTTAGTTTATAGTCTATCTATTGGTGCATCTATGGGTTGGTATAGTTTATCTGGTGTAATGCTCGAGTCGCTTGCAAATGCACAGATAGGCACAATAGCCTTTTTAAGTAGTTTGATGAGAGAATTTATCGCTTTTATGATGATTCCAATATTAGTAAAATATTTAAATCCATATGTAGCGATAGCAGCGGCAGGAGCTACAAGTGAAGATACAACGCTCCCTATGCTTATAAAATATAGTAGTGAAGAATTTATTATTATATCTGTGATTAATGGTGTATTATGTTCAGTAGCAGTACCAATTTTAATAAACTTTTTCTTTTCTATATCATAAAAATAAAAAAAGCTGTAACATTGAGAAATTCTCTTTGTTACAGCTTTTATTTTTTTGTACAACACTTGTTAAAGTTAAATATAACACGAGATATCGCGATTTTATTTTATATCGCCAAATTCAAATACAACGATTGTTAAAGTTAAATGTATAGAAGAAGTAGTTGATGTAAAAGGCATGAAAAATTCAAATACAACACTTGTTAAAGTTAAATAATTTAAACAGATGGGCTTTGATGCAGAAGGATTTAATTCAAATACAACTCTTGTTAAAGTTAAATAAAGAAAATTAGCTAAGAAAATGTTCTATCATATCCAATTCAAATACAACACTTGTTAAAGTTAAATCGTGTATTTTTTATATATTTATATTGCATTAAATTAATTCAAATACAACACTTGTTAAAGTTAAATATAGGGTAAACAACGTTTTGATTTCCACCAAGCATATTCAAATACAACACTTGTTAAAGTTAAATCATCATTATCGTTAGGTATTGCTATTGCGTTTATAGATTCAAATACAACACTTGTTAAAGTTAAATTTAGTTCTGCCGATATGATATATTACTTTAAACAAAATTCAAATACAACTCTTGTTAAAGTTAAATATTTACAAATCTGCTAGAGATTTAGAAACAGATGAATTCAAATACAACTCTTGTTAAAGTTAAATGAAAAATTAAATGTGTGATAATTGGAAAGAAATGTAATTCAAATACAACACTTGTTAAAGTTAAATCTGTAAAGCAGGAATACCAATTCAAGGCTTAACGCAATTCAAATACAACACTTGTTAAAGTTAAATAAACGTGTCGCCGTCTGCACCGCGCGGAATATACAATTCAAATACAACACTTGTTAAAGTTAAATTGCACCTACGGATCAACAATTACAAGAGTTTTTAAAATTCAAATACAACACTTGTTAAAGTTAAATTGCACCTACGGATCAACAATTACAAGAGTTTTTAAAATTCAAATACAACACTTGTTAAAGTTAAATTCAATCGTGTACGATAAATCATGGTGGCTTATCCCTATTCAAATACAACACTTGTTAAAGTTAAATTCAAAGATTTTTCCTTCTTCACCATCAACATCATATTCAAATACAACACTTGTTAAAGTTAAATTCTCCTATGCCATAAATAACAGCATTATCCTTCAAATTCAAATACAACACTTGTTAAAGTTAAATCTATCGTTAAAGGAAATAAGATATACTATAAAACTATTCAAATACAACACTTGTTAAAGTTAAATGAGTTAATCTAGGAGGTAAATGTAATGGATATTAATAATTCAAATACAACACTTGTTAAAGTTAAATTAAGGCAGAAATCACAAAATAAGGAGCGATTTATCAATTCAAATACAACACTTGTTAAAGTTAAATTTATCTATACAACTTCTGTATGTGAGAAAACATTAGAATTCAAATACAACACTTGTTAAAGTTAAATCATTAACCATTTTAACTCTTTGATTAACTTCATCTATTCAAATACAACACTTGTTAAAGTTAAATTTCAACTAAATCATCTGTAAAAACACACAAAATCAAATTCAAATACAACACTTGTTAAAGTTAAATTAAATATCCCAATCAAACCATTTATAAGGAACACAAATTCAAATACAACACTTGTTAAAGTTAAATTTTCCAAAGATATTATAAACTTCTCTATTTTCACCAATTCAAATACAACACTTGTTAAAGTTAAATATGGAACTCATTACACATATAATTTGTTGTTATAGCCAATTCAAATACAACACTTGTTAAAGTTAAATGCATATATGCATCCTCGTTTTATATGGCTTAATGAATTCAAATACAACACTTGTTAAAGTTAAATTAAAGATAAATTATTACAAAACTATAGTGCCGAACTTATTCAAATACAACACTTGTTAAAGTTAAATTGAATAAATTATTAGACCAAGAGCAAAGTGAATAATTCAAATACAACACTTGTTAAAGTTAAATTTATGTTTCAAAAGCTAGTTGCCAAATCCAAGATGTATTCAAATACAACACTTGTTAAAGTTAAATTTCTTAAAAGACCGATATTTCCCAACAAACGCCAATTCAAATACAACACTTGTTAAAGTTAAATAGTAATGCCGCCATCTGTTCTTCTGTTACTCTGCTCATTCAAATACAACACTTGTTAAAGTTAAATGTGGTTGTCAAAAAACTATAAATAAAGACTATACAATTCAAATACAACACTTGTTAAAGTTAAATATCACCAGCATTTTGAGCATTTATTATACTTTCAATTCAAATACAACACTTGTTAAAGTTAAATAAATCTTGCGGGTGTTTAAATAAAAACAGACATAATTCAAATACAACACTTGTTAAAGTTAAATTTCCACTGCGTCCTCGAATTGGGCTATAGTCATAGACATTCAAATACAACACTTGTTAAAGTTAAATAACTATATCTAAAAAAAACTAATGCCCGTCAGTCGTATTCAAATACAACACTTGTTAAAGTTAAATTAAAAATAATATATCTAATCCATCTATTGCATTAAAATTCAAATACAACACTTGTTAAAGTTAAATTCTACCCTTACTGTATCTTTCCAGAAAGAATGTAAAATTCAAATACAACACTTGTTAAAGTTAAATGAGTCCGTGTACGAGGTGTTTTTCCTAGTGCTAGATTCAAATACAACACTTGTTAAAGTTAAATAATAACATTATCAAAAAAATGTCCGACCATCACCAATTCAAATACAACACTTGTTAAAGTTAAATAAAAAATTTTTATCAAAGCCTTATTTTCACTCGTCGATTCAAATACAACACTTGTTAAAGTTAAATGATGATGTGTATCCACGTTCCCAATTAGATATAACTATTCAAATACAACACTTGTTAAAGTTAAATTATAGAGAAAACCGAAACAGTAATGAAAAAGTTTTCATTCAAATACAACACTTGTTAAAGTTAAATCATATGTTCAGTCTATGGAAAACACAACAACTTCATTCAAATACAACACTTGTTAAAGTTAAATTATCCAATCTTATTATTTATTTCTTTAACTTCCTCTATTCAAATACAACACTTGTTAAAGTTAAATACCAGTAAAATCAATACTTTTATAAATAATTATAGTTTATAAAGGTTGAAATATCAATATTTATATAAGTTTTTACCAGCGATTGAGGATTTTTAGTGATTTTTTATAAATCCTTTATTTATAAGGCTTTTAGGTTTTAAACTAAAAAATGGTTGGGAAAATAAAAAAAGGCACTTGTTTACACAAATGCCTTTAAATAATTATTTTACATTAGCAAAAGCTTGTTTTAAGTCATCTAAAATATCATTGATATCTTCAAGACCTACAGAGAAACGAACCATACCGCTATTGATACCAGCAGCTTCAAGTTGTTCATCTGTCAATTGACGATGTGTTTCACTTGCTGGGTGAAGAACACAAGTACGAATATCGGCAACATGAACTTCATTAGAAGCTAATTTTAAGGAGTCCATGAATTTGACAGCGTTTTCTTTACCACCTTTGATTACGAAAGTGATAACACCACTGCAACCTTTTAAATATTTTTTAGCAAGAGGATAAGATTCATTGCTTTCAAGAGCAGGGTACATAACGCTTTCTACTTTATCATTGCTTTCCAAATATTTAGCAACAGTAAGAGCATTTTCGCAGTATTGTTTCATACGTACAGGTAAAGTTTCTAGACCTAAGTTTAATAAGAATGCAGAATGTGCAGCTGGATAGCAACCGAAATCACGCATTAACTGCATTCTAGCTTTTAAAATATAAGCTTGTTTACCATAAGTTTTTGTATAGGAAAGACCATGATAAGATGGATCTGGTTCTACTAATTCAGGGAAATTACCATTATCCCAATTGAAATTACCGCTATCAACGATTACACCACCGATTTGAAGTGCATGACCGTCCATATATTTACTAGTGGAATGAGTAACAATATCAGCACCAAATTCAAATGGTTTGCATAAGATAGGAGTTGCAAAAGTGTTATCCACAATCAAAGGAACACCATGAGCATGAGCGATATTTGCATAACGTTCGATATCAAAAACAGTCAATGCGGGATTAGCTAAAGTTTCACCAAAAACAGCTTTAGTATTAGGTTTAAAAGCAGCATGAATTTCTTCATCAGTAGCATCATGACCAACAAAGATACATTCAATACCTAATTTTTTCAAAGTGAAAGCGAAAAGATTTACAGTACCACCATAGATTTGAGTAGTGGAGATAAAACTATCGCCAGCATTACAGATATTTAAAATAGCAAGTAAGTTAGCAGCTTGACCAGAAGTAGTGCACATAGCACCAACGCCACCTTCAAGGTCAGCAATTTTATTTTCAACAGCCACGACTGTAGGATTAGCAAAACGAGAATAAATTAAAGATTTAGTAGGTTCATCAAAAACAGCAGCAACATCATCAGTAGAGTCATAAACATATGTAGTGCTTTGCACAATTGGCATGACACGAGGTTCAGTATTTTTAGGGCTGTATCCAGAATGTAAACATTTAGTAGCATCTTTCATAAAAAAATAGCCTCCTTAGTAAAATATAAATTATATTATAAAACATTATAGACAAAATAGAAAGTATTTATATACATGAAGAAAATTATTTATTGTAAATATGTTTAAAAGCTGAATATATTTTTAAAAGAAAAAACTAGCAAGTAAAATAAATACCTGCTAGTTTTTTGTTTAAACATCTTTAGAGGAAATATATTTAATAATACCAAATCCTAAAATCAAAGTTAAAGCACAGATAAAAATTTCTTCATTTTGCGGAATACCTGGATAAAGTTCCAAGATAGAACCTAAAATGAACCCAAGGATAATTAAAAAAGTAGGTTGAGGATAATTTTGCATAAGATTTTCTAATAATTTAGTAGTTAGTAAAATACCCACAACTAGACCAAATCCTAATGGAATTAAAAATGGTAAATAAAATTCAGAAGCCGCACGCATAGTTTCATCATATAATCCCATCAATAAAAGCATATAAGAAACGCTTATCCCTGGTAAAACAAGTGCAATAGCAGCTATAAAACCAGCAACAACTAATAATAAATAAGTGTACCAATTAGTAGCATCATTTGTAGTTACATTACTGATAGGAGACATTTCAAAAAACAGAACAATTAAAAAGCCAATAGCGACATATATAGGGACTGTCCAGGAAAATTTAGTTAATTTAGCCTCGCGAAACATCAAAGGCACACTGCCTGCTACAGCACCCATAAAGAAATAAAGCATAGGCATAGGATAAGTTTCAATTAAATGCAAAATAGGTTTAGAAAAAGAAACAATACCTATTAAAGAACCTGCTAAAAATATAGTTAAAAAAAGAGAATTTCTAAATTTATTTTTCATGAATGAACTTACAGAAGAAATTAATTTAGTATAAATTCCAAGTATCATAGCCATAGAACCGCCACTAACACCAGGAACTAACATGGTAGAACCAACAACTAACGACTTAGCAAAAGTTACAACATAATTTCTCATAAAAGTAAACAAAACCCCTTTTAAAATAAAAAATGAATTGACAATAAAAAAGACATAGCCTATAAAAGGTTATGCCTAATATGAGATTTTCAAAACATACTATAATTGTATAGTTTGTAAAAAATAAAGTCAATTAACAAAGAAAGATTTTACAAAGATTTTACAAAATCAAATCATCAATTAGAAAAGAAAATAAAAGATAGAAGACAGTGTAGAATAGGGGTGATTTAAGAGTAGCAAGAGTAGCAA
>OGYT01001115.1_pt1 | contig 18842 bp, 15 predicted proteins | sample 1576631 | NCBI WGS metagenome assembly OGYT01 (sample SAMEA3541588, study PRJEB24748) | human gut metagenome | biome: human gut; feature: human-associated habitat; material: faeces | place: China | collected 2012
TTAGTATTAAAATCTCCGCATCATGGCAGTAGAACATCTTCAAGTGAAGCTTTTCTAAAACAAGTAGATGCTAAAACGGTATTGATTTCTTTAGGTGCTGGTAATGAATATGGACATCCGCATAAACAAACTATGGAACGTTATAAAAAATTAGGTATGAAAGTATATGAAACAGATAAAAATGGTTCTATTACTATAACAAGTGATGGTAGTAAAGATTATAAAATTACTACAGAAAAATAAAATATAAATAAAATCGAGGCAAAGATATGATAAGTGCTGTTATTGATAGATTTGAAGAAGATAAAGTTGTATTATTAGTAGGAGAAGATGAACAAAAAGTTGTTTTCCCTAAGAATTTATTGGATGAGAATTTAAAGGAGGGAGATTATTTATCTATAGATATTAAATATGATGAAGTAGCTACAAAAAAAGCTGTAGCAGAAATAGAAGATTTATTAAAGTCCTTAAAAAATGATAATAAATAAATTAAAGAGGTAGTAAGAGTGTATAATTTATTAAAAAAGGTAATTTTATGTTCAGTTGTTTTGTTGCTCATGGTCATACCAAATATTTCTTTGGCTAAAAGTAGTGTAAATGTAGAAAAAATTTCTCATAATCTTATGACTTCAGAGCAAGGAGATACGTATCTTCATATAGAAATAAATACTAATAGAGAAGTAAAAAACTTTTCTATTCAGGAAAATCCTAATAATAAATATCAATTGATTTTTAATATAGAAGATGCTCAAATAAGTAATATAGCAAGACAAGAAAAATTAGATGGAAATATCGCTAAAAAAGTATTTTTACAAGAAAAAAAGGATACAGTTCAAGGAAAAATATATTTACAAGAAGAAGTAAATAATAATTACAAAATATATAGTTTAGGCAAAAAAGGTATAGCAATCGACATTTTTAATAGTGTAGTGAATACTCCTATAGTTAGTGATGTAGCTTTGAGTAATGTAAAAAATAAAATAATCACCATTGACCCAGGTCATGGCGGTTCTGATGCTGGAGCTGTAGGACCTAATGGATATACAGAAAAAGAGGGAGCTTTTGCTATATCTCAAAAAGTAGCTTCTATTTTAAATCAATCAGGAGCTAAAGTGGTTATGACTAGAGATAGTGATGTCGATGTTTATGGTCCAAATGCTTCTGCAAGAAATGAATTACAAGCACGTGTTGATGTAGGAAATAATGCAAATTCAGATATATTTGTTAGTATTCATTGCAATGCTTTTGTAAATCCTGCTGCAAATGGCACACAGACATTTTATTATGGTGCTAGCTATCAAGGACAAAGATTAGCACAAAGTATTCAAGAAAAAATGATTGAAGCTAATGGCTTGCGTGATAGAGGAATTTCCACTTGTAATTTTTATGTAGTAAAACATTCTTATATGCCAGCTGTACTCATTGAAACAGCTTTTATCACTAATTATGATGAAGAAGCTTTATTAAGTGATGATGAATGGCAAACAACAATGGCAAAAGCTATAGCAGAAGGTATTAACGAATATTTTAGCAATTAATTAATATAATTTGAGAGGCGAAAAAATAATGAGAGTAAAAATAAAATCTATAAAAGGTTTATTAGCAGTTTTAGCAATATCTATTTTAACAATTACTTCTGGTTGTACAGAACAAGGTACAAATTTAGAAAAAAGTTCTTCTAGCTCTGTACAAGAAAATGTAAATAAAGAAGTAAGTTCTTCTAGCACTAGTGCAAGTGATATGGAACAAACAAACGAAAAGAAAGTATCTGGTGTTACAATTTATTTCCCTGATGCTAATGGTGAAAAATTAATTCCAACACAAAGACAGATAAATTTAAATCGTGAAGATAAATACAAAGCTGTTGTACAAGCATTAATAGATGGACCTATTTCTGATAAAGAAGGTATCTATATCATGCCAAAAGATACACAAGTTTTATCAGTTAAAGTAAATAATAATATTGCCACTGTTGATTTTAATAAAGCATTTAAAACAAATTTCACAGGTGGTTCTACTGGGGAATTAATGTTGATTGGCTCTATTGTAAATTCTTTAACAGAATTCAAAGATATAAAAGCTGTTCGCTTTACTGTTGAAGGAAAAGTATTAGAAGCATTAGATAATCATTTAGATTTAACAGTACCTCAAGAACGCATGGGAGATTTGTTATAAAAAATAAAACATAAGAAGGTGTTTTTTTCATGTTAAAAACGTTAGAAAATGATATTTTACGCCTCACTGTAGATACTCATGGTGCTGAAATTCATAGCCTTGTAGCTAAAGATACAGGTATTGAATATATTTGGCAGGCTGACCCTAATTACTGGCAAAGACATGCGCCAATCTTATTTCCTATTGTTGGTAAATTAAAAAATGGTCAATATGAATATGATGGAACTGTTTATCGTATGCCAGGTCATGGTTTTGCTCGTGATAAAGAATTTGAGTTTAGCGGACAAACAGAAAATTCTTTGGAATACACATTGACTTATGATGAAGATACATTGAGAATGTATCCATTTAAGTTTAAATTGACAGTTACCTATACTATTAATTTTGCAGAAGTAAAAGTTTCATGGAAAGTAGAAAATCTTGATACAAAAGAAGATATGTATTTTTCCATTGGTGCTCACCCTGCATTTAATTGTCCAATTGGTGTTGAAGGCTCTTTTGATGAACATGAACTCGAGTTTGAACAGACAGAAGCAAATCCATTGACTTCTTATCATGTAAATTCTGCAGGAGTATTTGATGGCGGAGTAGCTCCAGTAAAACTTGTTTATGGTAAAGTATTGCGCTTAAACCATGATTTATTTATTGAGGATGCTCTAGTATTTAAAAAATTATTTTCTGAAGAAGTGAAATTAACTAATACAGCAAATAATCATTTTGTAAAAGTTAATTTCAAAGGTTTTCCATATCTCGGCATTTGGACAAAACCAGTGAAAGCACCATTTTTATGCATTGAACCATGGTATGGTTTAGCTGATAGCACTCAAAAAACAGATTTTTCCAATAAAAAAGGTATATTGCATTTAGCACCAAGTAAGCAATTTGATGCTTCTTATACTATTACTATTGGATAGTCTATAAATTAAATAAATAAAAAAGGAGCTTGGATAAAAAGATATATGACGCTTTTAGATGAAGTTTTACAGGCAAATCAAGCTTATCTTGAACATACACAAGAAGTGAATACTTGGAGTAAATATCCACAAAAACATCTAGCTATTGTTAGTTGTATGGATACGCGCTTGGTTGAATTGTTAGAGCCAGCACTTGGTATTCGTCGCGGTGAAGTCAAAATGATAAAAACGGCAGGCAATACAATAACTAGTAAATTTGATGATGTAATTCGCAGTTTGTTAGTTTGCATTTATCAATTTGATATCAAGGAAATTATGGTTATTGGTCATTATGGTTGTGGTATGGCAACAGCTACTTCAGAAGAATTGATTGATACTATGATAAAACGTGGTATTGATGGAAAAGCTATTGATAAAATAAAAGATGAATTATCCCAATGGATTGATACATTTCACAATCCTAAGGATAATGTGGAAAAAAGCGTAGCAAGTATACATGAAAATCCATTAATTCCTAATGATATCCCCGTACATGGTTTAATCATTAATCCAGATACAGGAAAAGTTGATGTGGTAGTAAATGGTTATTAAGGATAGATAAATAAAACAGAGTATAGCTTATCGAAAGAAAAGTTATACTCTGTTTTTATTTTGTGATAGTCTTAAATATTTATGATATAATTAATAATAATTTGTGGATATTAATAGCTAATGGAGGTTTTTTTATGAATAATATAATCAAAATATGTATAATTTGTACGTTACTTAGTTTCTTGCCCTCGATATCTACAGCTCAAGTGTCTAGTGAATATATGGGAGATAAAAAACAAACATATAGTTTAGCTTATCCAGTAGTAGATATAGAGGATAAAAAGATTGAAGACAAAATAAATGAAGATATTGAAGCACAGCTTGAAGATTTAAAAGAAAAGATCGAAAAACATGTATATAGCAAAGTTGATATGACTTATTATGAAAAATATGAAGATGATAATATTATTTCTTTGATGTTTTATGTGAATAAGAAAAAGAAATTCTCTAATAGTATGGAATTAGAAGGTTATACTATCACATATGATAAACATACTGGTGAACGTGTACCTATGAGTAGATATCTAAATATCAATTTAGAACAATTGCAAGATGCTTTGAATAACAGCCAAGCTTATGCAGTTGATGGTTTGGATAATGGTGTTAATTTATCAAAAAGAATACCATATGTAAGTCATAATTATTTTATTTGTCATGATGGTTCAATAGGTTTATTGTATCAAGCTGGCGATTTAATGGAAGTGGAAGCTGGTGCTTGCAAGATTGTAGTATCACCAGAAACTATTGCCAAAGTAAATGAACTAAATAAAGCTAATGAATAAAAATAAAATATAAAGTGGGTGATAGTGTCATGGAAGATTATGGATTATTAGCCATTTTAGTTTTTTTAATATTTTTGTTGACAGTAGGTTTAATAATAACAAAAAAAGTAGAATTTGTACGTGCTTTGCCAGCTTTTGGTATAGTTACAGCGATATTAGCTGGCACTCCTATAACAGGCAGTGAATATAGCATTGCTGATTATGTTATTGTAAAAGGAGCTACGACTTTAGCTGAGCCGATGTTTATTTATATTTTAAGTGTGATGCTAGCAATATTTATTGTAGAATTTAAATTAGATGAGAGTATAAATCATTTATGTTTAAAGTATTTGCAAAATAATTTAAAAGGTATCTTATGGGTAGTAGCTATTTTGACAATAATAGTTTCTAGTATAATAACAAATTTTAGTTCGATAATTTTGATTGCGATTATATTTATGCCTATTTTGTTAAAAATAGGATTTAATAAGCAAGGTTCAGTCGTGTTGTTGTTATTATCTAGTGCGATAGGTAGTTGCTTAAATCCTGGATATCATATTTTGTACGCTAATTTATTGTCATGGAATATTGATAAAGTAAAAGATTTTTATTATATCATGGCAGTTGTTGGCATTATAGCTTTAGTTTTTTATATTTTCTTGAACAGTAAATATGTTAAAGATATTGAAAGCATAGATTATGAGCAGAAAAATATAAAAGTAAATTGGCAGGGATTATGTACTATTTTCATACCATTTATAGCTGTTTTTGGCTTTAAATTAAATATTGAAACAGGTTTAATTTTAGCTTTATCTTATGGCTTTTTAGCTATGGGTTCCAAACAGCCATTTATGGATATGTTGGAATTATTGAAGGTTAGTATTTATAAATCTACAAGGGTTATTATTTTATTATCAAGTGTGGGAATTTTTATGCATGCTGTGAAGACTCCAGAAGTTGTAGATTTAATGGCACCGTTATTGTTGCATTTAATGCCAAAATCGCCAACGCAATGTCTATTATTTTTCACGATATTATCACCACTTGTTTTATACAAAGGACCTTTCAACTTACAAGGTATGGGGGCAGGTCTAAGTGCTGTGATAATATCTTCAACATCTATGAATCCTATGGTATTAGGTATGGCACTATTATCGTTGAATAATTTGAGAAAAATGATGGACCCTTTAGATGTGCAAAATATAGCTTTGATGCAATATGTAGATGTGGATACTAATTTAGTTATCAAGAAAATTTTGCCTTATGCTTTGAGTATAAATTATATTATGTTGTTTTATGCCTTAGTAGCTGTTGTATAAAAATAATAAAAAATGCCTTCTTAAAGTTTTTAGCTTTAGAAGGCATTTTTTTATTTTAAGCGTCTTTTAAGAAAGCACTATATCCTTTTTTAGTTTCATAAACATCAATTTTGCTAGTGATTTCCCATGGGGAGTGCATATTCAATACAGCAACACCGCTATCTATTACTTGCATACCATAAAGAGCCATGATATAAGCGATTGTTCCGCCACCGCCTAAGTCTACACGACCAAGTTCAGAAAATTGAATAGCTACATTATTTTTTTCCATGATGGCACGGATATTGCCGAGATATTCAGCATTAGCATCATTAGAGCCAGATTTTCCACGAGCTCCTGTGAATTTATTAAATGCCATGCCATGACCAAGGTAAGCGATATTTTTCATATCAAAAGAACCTTTATACAAAGCATCATATGCAGAAGTTACATCAGAGGATAACATTTTGCAATTAGCAAGACAACGTCTTAATGTTAAATCGCTATATTGACCGAGTAAATTCAAAACTTCAGCTACTGCATTTTCAAAGAAGCGAGATTGCATACCAGTAGCACCTACAGAGCCGATTTCTTCTTTATCTACGAGAAGACAACAAGCTGTGCGAGTCATATTTTTTGTTTCAAGCATAGCTACTAAAGAAGTATAAGCGCAAACTCTATCATCTTGACCATAAGAGATGATCATGCTACGGTCAAAGCCAGCTTCTCTAGCACGACCAGCAGGAACTACTTCAAGTTCAGCAGAGAGGAAATCTTCTTCTTCGATACCGTATTTTTTGCCAACGATTTTTAAAACATTTGCTTTTACAGCATCTTTTTCAGCGCCATTAAGAGGAATAGAGCCAACTAAGATATCGAGGTTTTCACCTTCAATGACTTTAGCAGCATTTTTTTGCATTTGTTCTTGTGCTAAATGAATTAATAAATCTGTTACGCAAAATACAGGGTCATTATCATCTTCACCGATATTGATATCAACAATAGTTCCATCTTTTTTGGCTACAACGCCATGGATAGCAAGTGGAACAGTAACCCATTGATATTTTTTGATACCACCATAATAATGTGTATCCATATAAGCAAGTCCACCATCTTCATAAAGTGGATTTTGTTTGATATCAAGGCGAGGACTATCGATATGAGCACCTAGAATATTCATGCCATTTTCCATAGGTTCAGAACCGATATTGAATAATACAACAGATTTATTCATACATACGGAATAAACTTTATCACCAGCTTGAAGTGTTTCTTTATTAGTGATGATATCTTTTAAATCTCTATAACCAGCTCTTTGAGCTTGGAAAATAATTTCTTTTACACATTCACGTTCTGTTTTGCATTTACTTAAAAAATGACGATAGTTTAAGCAAAGTTTCTCTAATGCTTTTTTTTCAGAAGCGGAATAATTATTCCAAATATCTTTTTTAGCATTTTTTAATGCTTTTTTATCTTTTTTTTCTTTAGCCATATATAAACACCTCTTAAATGATAATTATTATATGCATAATAATTTTATTATAGCATAATTTTTATATATCAAAAAATTAAATCTAAAATTATGCTATAATTATAATGTATGTACTTTTAATCGATTTTATATAGTCAATAAATATAATTAGAATATTGAATTTAATTATTAGTTATAAGGTGAGGTCTTTTATGAGTAAATTAAAGTTTTTGAATTTTGTATTTATATTAGTATGTTGTTTAGTATATACTAGTCATTGCTTAGCAAGAGATTATACAGATTTTGAAAGAGAATACTATATTGAAAATATAAAGAAATATACTGAAGAAATAAAACAAAATCCAAATGAAGCGTTACTTTATAGTGCTAGAGGAGAAGCTTATTATGAACTAGGAGCATATGAACAAGCTATTGATGATTTTACTAAATCAATAGCTTTGGATAATAATAATATTTCGGCAAGTTCTTCGTATGTTTATAGAGCTAAGGCTTATAAATACATTAAAAAAAATGATTTAGCTTTACAAGATTTTAATAAGGCTATTGAATTAAATAAAACATATGATGGAGTTTATGTTGCAAGAGGAATGTTTTATTATGAAATTAATGAAGATTATAAAGCTATTGAGGATTTTACAAAAGTTATAGAAATATGTTCAAATGATAATAAAGATTATAACGATTATTATGGATATCAAGAAAGAGGTTGGGTATATGATAAAATAAAACAGTATGATAAAGCTATTGAAGATTATAATAAATCTATAAAATTAGACCCAAAAAATTCTTTTGTATATTATGATAGGGGCTTAGTATATAATAGAATAAAACAATATGATAAAGCTATTAAAGATTTTACAAAAAGCATACAGTTAAATCCTAAAAATTATGGTGCATATTATGAAAGAGTATGGATATATAATAGATTAGAAGAATATGATAAAGCAATTGCAGATTTTACAGAATTGATACGATTAAATCCTAATGAGGATAATCTTTATTATTATAGGGGATTAATATATGATAAATTAAATCAGTATGATAAAGCTATTGAAGATTATAGTAAATCAATAGAAATAAATCCTAATAGTGGATTATATTATCTGCAAAGAGGTTTAATATATAATAAATTAGAACAGTATAATGAAGCTATTCAAGATATTAATATGTCAATTCAATTAGATCCGAATAATTATGTATTATATATGTATAGAAGTTCTATTTTTTCTAGTCAAAGAAATTATAATAATGCATTAGAAGATCTTACTAAAGCAGTGCAATTAAATCCTAATAATTATGAAATATATTATAATAGAGGATTAATTTTTCAAAATATAAATAAATTAAATAATGCTATTACGGATTTTTCTATAGCTATAAAATTAAATCCTAATTATATTGAAGCATATATAAGTAGAGCTATTATTTATTTACAGCTTGGAGATATATCTAACGCAAATAAAGACCTAGATATGGTAAAAACTTTAAATGATTCTGAATGAAAATTTCTTATTTAAGTGTAAAATATATTTATAATTAAAAGAAAGAAGTATTATTTATGGATAGAATTAAATTTGTAAAATTTTTTGTTATATATTTTTTTTTATTAATGTTACCTGCTAATTTAGGTTTAGCTAAAGAATATATAAATAATGAACAAATTATGAATGATATACAAAAATATACTGAAGAAGTAACTAGAATTCCTACAGATTATATTTCATATAACAGTCGAGGAGTAGCATATAGTAAATTAAATAAAAATGTTAATGCTATTAATGATTTTACTATATCTATACAGATAAATCCCAATTATGCAGATGCTTATTTTAATCGTGGTGTTGAATATAGTAAAGTAAATGAATTTTTATTAGCTATAAATGATTTTAATAAAGTTATAGAATTAGATTTTAAAGATTTTGAAGCATATAATAATCGAGGAGTAAATTATCATAAATTACATCAAGACATAGAGGCTATAAATGATTTTAATGTTGCTATACAAATAAATCCTAATTATGCAGAGGCTTATTTTAATCGTGGAAGGGTTTATGCAGAGTTGATGAAATATTATGATGCAATTGAAGACTTCAATAAGGCAATACAATTAAGTCCTAATTATGCTAATGGTTATTATGATAGAGGTCTTACTTATTCTAAAATAGCTAAATATAATGAAGCTATTGATGATTTTACTAAAGCAATACATTTAAATTCTGGTTATATAGAAGCATATTTTACTAGAGGTCTTGTTTATAGTATGATTTTAGATTATCCAAAATCTATTGGTGATTTTAATAAAGTAATTCAATTGAATCCTAATGATGGTAAAGCATATCATGTTAGAGGTATTATTTATATGTATATTGGTAACTATACTCAAGGAGAAAAAGATTTAGTGAAAGCAAAAGAGTTGGGTTATCATGAATAAAAATTATATATAGAAAATATATTTGATAAAAAAGGCTAGAATTTTCTAGCCTTTATTTTATTTCAGTGATAAATTCCCAATCTTTGATATCTGTTATGCCAAGACCATTGTTTTCATTTAAAATGATATGATTTTGTTTATAGGATATACCACCAACTATAGGGTCTGTGGCAAGTAAATCAGCTGCATCTAAATCTGCTTTAGTAATGATGGATTTACCACCGGCTAAACTAGCAGATGCTGTAATGCCTACTTTGGACTCAAGCATACAGCCCATCATACATTCAACGCCACAAATTTTTGCCATATCAGCGATTTTTAAGGCATTGTGGATACCGCCAGCTTTCATGAGTTTGATATTGATTAAATCGCAAGCTCTTTTAGCGAGAAGTTCAAATACTTCATATGTGCCAAAAGCTGATTCATCAGCCATGATAGGAGTGTCTACATTATCTGTTACAAATTTTAGACCTACAGTATCATGAGCGATTACAGGTTGTTCAATGAGTTCAATATTTAAATTTTTATCTTCAAATTGGCGAATTAGGCGAACAGCTTCTTTAGGTTTCCAACCTTGATTGGCATCTAGGCGAATGTTTATTTCATTGCCTACAGCATTTCTAATGGCAACAATGCGTTTAAAATCCAAAGTTGAGTCGTTGCCAACTTTGATTTTTAAATCAGTATAACCATTACTTACAGATTCAAGAGCATCTTGAGCCATGATTTCAGGTTCGCGTAAGCTAATTGTTAAATCAGATTTTATATCTGTACGATAGCCACCTAATAATTTATATAATGGCAATTTGCACATTTGAGCGAATAAATCATAAATGGCAATATCTATAGCAGCTTTAGCAGAAGAATTATGAAGCATTGCTTTATCAACTTGATTGCAGATGGTTTCTAATTCGCAAATATCTAAGCCAATTAATTTAGGTGCAATGATATCATGAATGGCAGAGACTACAGACGCTTGACTATCTCCTGTGATGACAGTAGTTGGCGGAGCATTGCCAAAACCTATATTGCCTGTATCAGTGATTATTTTTATGATGATATCTTCGGCAAAGTCAACACGGCGTAGGGCTGTTATAAAAGGTTTTTTTAAGGGAATTTTGACTTTACCGATTTGAATTTTTATGATTTTCATAATGAATAAGACCTCAAAATATGATTATTTTTCAAATAGCACATCAATAGCAGTCATTGCCATAGCTTTAGCACCGATTAATGCTTGTTTTTTCGCATATTCAGAACCACTGGCATTAGCAAATTCTAAAGTGTGAACAAATAAATTATTGCCAATGCAAATAGTAGGTTGACAAGTTCTAGTAACATGACTGACATTGCCTACATCAGTAGAGCCATCAGCAAAATCATCAGGAAGTAGAGTATATTTTTCACCAAGTAGAGAGAAATTTTCTTGATAATATTGATTTAACAGTTTATCACTGCGCAAGTTTTTATAAAGTGGCTCATAGTGATGCATTTTTAACTGTGTTTGATGTTTTAGCGCTATTTTTTGTGCTAATTTTTTTATTTGTGGAAGCATGACTTCTTCTAAATAATCTGTATCAAGACTGCGAATAGTAGCTCTTAGTGTAGCTTTAGCTGGAATGATATTAGGAGCTATGCCACCATCTGTGATAATTGTGCCAATGATATTAGGTTTAGTGAAGCTTTGTTTAAGTTTTTTAAATTCTTGATAAAAATCTACAAGTGCATCTAAAGCATTAATACCGTGATATACAGGGTCAGCGACATGAGCTTCTTTGCCTAGAAATGTTATTTCTAAAGGGTGAGTGGCAAAAGAGGTGCCACCGATAGTTGTTTTATCATCAGGGTGAATGATTAAGCATGCTTGTAAATCATCAAAATAACCATTATCAGCAATGTTTAATTTAGCGCCAATAGTTTCTTCAGCAGGACATCCAAAGATTACTGTTTGAGCAATTTTATCTGTTACAGCATTGAAAGCTAATCCAGCCCCTAGACTCATCAAAGAAATGAGATTATGACCACAGCCATGACCGATATCAGGAAGGGCATCATATTCAGCTAAAAAGCCGATTTTTTTATCTCCATTTCCTTTAGTAGCAATAAAAGCAGTAGAAAATGTGTCTTTGAGAATAGGCGTGAATATAAATTGAAATTCTTCTAAAAGTTTTTTGAGATAATTTACCGCTTTTATTTCTTGCATACTGATTTCAGGATGTTGATGAAGATAATCAGCAAGTTTAGATAAGACGGGTTCGAGTTTATCAATTTCTTGACAGACTAATTGTTTTAAATCTTGTTTGTACATAAATAAAATCTTTCTAAAAATAAAATTAATTGATGAAATTAATAGAATTAACGTAATTTACAGTGAGCTTCACTGATGAAAAAATTAATATTATCGTCAGTAATATTAATAGTAGCATTTACACCTAATGGCAAAAATGCATTTGTGCGTTCATGCCCTGCTGGGAAATTATAAATTGTAGGAACTTTGGCTAAATTAGCATACTGCTCTAAAACTTCTTTAACAGTAAATTCATAAGGTTCTTGTTTATTTGGTTGGCAATGAGAAAAATTGCCGAAGATTAAACCTTTGATGTCTTTTAGTAAACCGTTTTGCCAAAGTTGACGAAGCATACGGTCGATAGCATAAGCATCTTCACCGATATCTTCTAAGAATAAAATACTATTTTCCCCTTTTAATTCATAAGGAGTACCGCAAAGAGAAGTGATAACGCTTAGATTGCCACCGATTAACTTACCAAATGCTCTACCTGGATAAAATGATTCTAAATCATGTTTTTTAGGTAGTGGAAAAGCACCGAGTGGAACAGACATACGAAGACCACGACAAAAAGAAGAAATCGTATATTGCGTAGGTTTTCGTGATAAAGTTTTGAGCATAGGTCCATGAATAGTAACAAGTCGGCTATTTTGTCCAATGGCAGTATGAAGAGCTGTAACATCGCTAAAACCTATTAATAATTTTGGGTGTTTGCGGATTAAATCATAATCTAATAAATCAAGAATGCGTGTACAACCATAGCCACCACCAAAACATAAGATAGCATCAACTTCATCATCAGCAAAAAATTTATTGAGTTCACTTGCTCGCAATTTATCAGAACCTGCGAGATAACCTTCATTTGTTTTTAAAGTTTTGGAGATTTTTGTTTTATAACCCCATTGATGTAAAAGTTCAATGCCAGGAGTATAATCAAAATCTGCACAAGCAGTAGCTGGCGCTATGATGCCAATACAACTACCAATGCCAAGAATTTTGCCTTTGTGGCGAGTCTTCATCATAAAGGAAGCCTCCTTTATTCATAAATATTATTAATAAATCTAATTATTAGAATAGCATTTGAATAAGTATGAGTCAATTAAATGTTTTGACTTTATTGAAAATATAAAAGAAAAAACCATTATATTTAAATATATAATGGTTTTACTTATAAGATTTATTCTTTGGAAGCTTTTTCAGGGGAATTTTCGATATATGCTTCTTTAAAATCGATAGTGCCTAATATTGACCAGCGATAATTTTTTACATAAGGTTGAGCTATATAAGGTTGAGTAGTGTAATAAATCGGTAAGACAACAGCATCGTTCATTAAGATTTTTTCAGCTTCATGCATTGCTTGCATGCGAATTTCTTGATTATTTGTATTTTGAGCTTTACGAACTAAATCATTATAGAGTGGATTGTGATATTGACCATCGTTATTTTCATCAAGATATACGTCCATAAAAGTCATTGGGTCAGCATAATCTCCAATCCATGAAGCACGAGCTACTTGGAAATTTCCTGTATTTCTAGCGTCTAAATACACTTTTGATTCTTGATTTAAAAGTTCTACATTGACGTTTAAATTTTCTTTCCACATAGCTTGGATTACTTCAGCTACAGCTTTATGCATTTCATTTGTATTATATAAAATAGTTATAAGAGGAAGACCTTCGCCATTTGGATATCCGGCTTCACTGAGTAATTCTCTTGCTTTTTGGGGATTGTATTCTACGAGATTGCCACCTTCACGGCGAAAATCTTGTTTAGTTATAGGATTAGTAAGCCCTGGAGGAACCCAAGCATAAGCTGGCTCTTTGCCACCTTTAATTACATTATTGACAAGTTTTTCTCTATCTACAGCCATAGAAAAAGCTTTACGTACTAGAGGATTATTAAATGGAGCTTTTTGTGTATTGAAACTATAATAATAAGAGCCTAAATAAGGACTCATCTTGAATAAGCCTTCTTTAGTCAAGCGTTCCTGTTCAGAGATTGGCGGTTCTACAGTGATATTAGCTTGACCACTTTCTACCATAGAAACACGAGTGGATTGAGATTCACTGATAGGCCATTGCATATTTTCAAGTTTAACTTTATCTTTATCCCAATATTTATCATTTTTGACAAATTGTAATTGATTAGAATGTATCCAATGAATTAAAACGAAAGGCCCATTAGAAACAATTTTATCATTAGCTGCCCAGATTTCAGGGTCTTTTTCAACAACATGACGTGGTACAGGATAATAAGCATGAAAGGCAGTTAAATTTAAAAAATATGTGATAGGTGCTTTTAATTTTACATATAGAGTTTTATCATCTAAAGCTTTTACCCCTACTTGGTCAGCAGATACTTCTTGTTTGAAAAAGGCTTCACCATTATTTAATGGATACATCATATAAGCATTTTCAGAAGCTGTTTGAGGGTCAAGTACACGTTTCCATGCATATTCAAAATCATGAGCAGTAAGAGGTGTACCATCATTCCAGAGAAGATTATCACGCAAATGGAATGTGTATTCTGTGCCGTCTGGAGAAATATCCCAACTTTTAGCTGCTGCTGGTTGAGGTTGTTCATGTTCATCTAAACGAGTCAAACCTTCAAATAAAGCAAGTTCTACATTTGATTCAGCAAGAGCTGTACTTTTAGCAGGGTCTAAAGTAGATGGTTCACTTTCTAAAGCATAGCGAACAGTATCATCAGTCATAGCTTCATCACTACAACCACTGATGAGGAAACTATATACTATGAATATAGAAATTAAAATTAATTTAGGTGAAATAATTTTAAACATATAATCAGTCCTTTAATGATTAAATAATCAAATTTATTTTTGTGCTAGATAATTATAAATATATTGTCCTAATTTTCCCATTTCACGACCACCGATAGCATTTGATTTTAAATTAGAAGCAAAAATAATAATACTATAAGTGCCAAAATCTGCTTCTAAAATACCACCATCATGTTCGACAAAATCAAGCATACCTGTTTTATGATGGAATATGATATCTTCATCCCAATAATAAGGAATGCGGTCTCTAAATTGTTGGCGAGCTAAGATTTGCCATGCGATATTAAATCTTGCTAAATGACGATTATCATAGATATGACAAAGTAATTTATGGTAATCATTTACAGTTAAATAATTTTCTCTACCTTGCTTACTTGATTCAAAATCCATCATATAACGTTGAATTTTTGTCTGTTTTAAATTTAATTTATCAGCATAAGCTTGAATATTATGCATACCTAATTTTTTTATGAGAATATTTGTAGCTAAATTATCACTAAGGACAATCATTAGACTAGCAAGAGCTTTGATGCTGACTTTTGTATCGCTATCCATTTCTTGTAATGCGCCACCACCTTCAACATGTGGTACATAATCAATAGAGATTTTTTCATTAAAATCTAAATCACTAGCGCATAATGTAGCTAAAATAAGAACTTTAATCATGCTAGCTGATTTATGAAGGTGATTTCCATTTAAGCAAATTGTTTCTTGGGGATTTTTCAGATTGCAGATTAAATAAGACCAATCTCCATCTAATTTTTGTACATAATCATTTAGATAATTTTGTAATTTATTCATGATAACACATCTTTTCTGTATAATAATTAAATTATTATCTATTATATCATACTGTACACAAGAGCCAAAATACGTGATAAATACCTGCTATAATGGAGTTTGGAAATACTGTATACAGTATTTAATTGTAAATTTGTAAAAAATATCTATGCAAGATAAAAATGACGTGCTATAATGATTTACGTTAAATACAGAAAAGGTATATAAGTAAAATTTATATACCTATTTTATTTTTTTTATTTTATGATTTGTGAATAAAGATATTTCTATCAAGGAGTTGTGGTTTAATCATGAGTTTAAAAAACGCATATTTACAGAAAGTTTACGACAAAGTAGTAGCTAAAAATCCAAACGAAGCAGAATTCCAACAAGCAGTTTATGAAGTTTTAGAATCTATTACACCTGCAATTGAAAAAAATCCTGCTTATGAAAAAGCTAATATTATTGAACGCATGGTTGAGCCTGAACGTATGATTACTTTCCGTGTAACATGGGTTGATGATAATGGTAACGTACAAGTAAATCGTGGCTATAGAGTACAATTTAACTCTGCTATTGGACCATACAAAGGTGGTCTTCGTTTACATCCTTCCGTATGCGCTTCTGTAATTAAATTCTTAGGTTTTGAACAAGTATTGAAAAATTCTTTGACTACTCTTCCTATGGGTGGCGGTAAAGGCGGTAGTGATTTCGATCCAAAAGGTAAATCTGATATGGAAATCATGCGTTTCTGCCAAAGCTTCATGACTGAACTTGCAAAACATATCGGTGCAGATACTGACGTTCCTGCTGGTGATATCGGTGTTGGTGCTCGTGAAGTTGGTTACTTATTTGGTCAATACAAACGTCTTCGCAACGAATTCACTGGTGTATTAACTGGTAAAGGTTTATCCTTCGGTGGTTCTTTAGTAAGAACTGAAGCAACTGGTTATGGTTTATGCTATTTCGTTGAAGAAATGTTAAAAGATAGTAATACATCTTTTGCTGGTAAAGAAGTTGTAGTATCTGGTTCTGGTAACGTTGCTATTTATGCTGCTGAAAAAGCTATGGAATTAGGTGCAAAAGTTATTGCTATGAGCGATTCCAATGGTTATGTAGTAGATAACGATGGTATCAAACTTGATGTTGTAAAACAGATTAAAGAAGTTGAACGTAAACGTATTAAAGAATACGTTGAACGTGTTGAAGGTGCACAATATCATGAAGGTTGCAAAGGTATTTGGACTGTTAAATGCGATATTGCTCTTCCTTGTGCAACTCAAAATGAAATTGATCTTGAATCCGCAAAAGCTCTTGTAGCTAACGGCTGTAAAGTTGTTGGTGAAGGTGCAAATATGCCTTCCACTATTGATGCAATCAACTATTTCTTAGACAATAAAGTTCTCTTTGCTCCTGCAAAAGCTGCAAATGCTGGTGGTGTTGCTACTTCCGGTCTTGAAATGAGCCAGAACAGCGAACGTTTAAGCTGGACATTTGAAGAAGTAGATGCAAAATTACATTCAATCATGGTAAATATCTACAAAAATGCAGCAACAACTGCAAAAGAATATGGCTTTGAAGGTAACCTCGTAGTAGGTGCAAACATTGCTGGTTTCTTAAAAGTAGCAGATGCTATGCTTGCTCAGGGCTATGCTTATTAATAAGTAATTTAAAATATAGAATAAAGCAATTAAAAGTGCAGAAATTTATTTTCTGCACTTTTTTTATTTTATAAAGCTGTCGTTAATGAATAAGAGTTTATAAATATCAAAAATAAATTCTTATTTAATAATTATTATTAATATGATATAATTAATAGTATAAAACTAGGATTTATAAATGATTTTAAATTTGATAATAATATAAATAAGGAGGATATATTTTGTCTGATTTTATAACAGTAAAAGGAGCGAGAGCTCATAATTTAAAAAATATAGATGTAAAAATTCCTCGTGATAAATTAGTAGTAGTAACAGGATTGAGTGGCAGTGGAAAATCTTCATTAGCTTTTGATACGATATATGCCGAAGGTCAACGTCGTTATGTAGAGTCTTTATCTGCATATGCTAGACAATTTTTAGGGCAGATGGATAAACCAGATGTTGATTATATAGAAGGATTATCACCTGCTATATCTATTGACCAAAAGACAACAAGTCATAATCCTCGTTCTACAGTGGGAACAGTTACCGAGATTTATGATTATTTGCGTTTATTATTTGCTAGAGTAGGAAAACCTCATTGTCCAAAATGTGGCAAGCCTATCACTCAGCAGACAGTAGACCAAATGGTAGATAATATCATGAGTTTGCCAGAACGCAGTAAATTATTGATCATGGCACAAATCATTCGTGGAAAAAAAGGCGAACATAAAAAAGTATTGGAACAAATTCGCAAAGAAGGTTATGTGCGTGTACGCATTGATGGCGAAGTTATAGATATTAATGAAGAAATTAATCTAGAAAAAAATAAAAAACATACGATTGAAGTTGTAATCGACCGCTTGATTGTGCGTGAAGGCATTGAACAACGTTTAGCAGATTCACTTGAAACTGCTTTAGATATAGGTGAAGGAATTGTCTATGTACAAGTAGTTGATGGTGAATTATTGATGTTTAGCCAAAATTTTGCTTGTATAGATTGTGGTATCAGTCTGCCAGAAATTGCTCCGCGTATGTTTTCATTTAATAGTCCATATGGGGCTTGCCCTGAATGTAGTGGACTTGGCAGTCATCAACAATTTGATATAGATTTAGTAATGCCTAATAAAAATTTAAGCCCAGCAGAAGGTTTATTTGCACCATTATCTAAAAATCCAGCTTCTTATGCTATGGTACAGATTGAAGCTGTATTGAAAAAATATGGTTATACTTTAAATACTCCATGGAATGAAATCGATAAAAATATTCAAGAGTATTTGATAAATGGTTCAGGTGAGGAAAGATTTAATTATTCATATGTGAATATGTATGATGAATATAAAGAGTATTTTTCACCATTTGAAGGTGTAATGCCTATGCTTGAGCGTCGTTATAAAGAAACTAATTCAGATATAATGCGAGAATCATATGAAGCATATATGAGCACTACACCATGTCCAAAATGTAAAGGGGCAAGGTTAAAACCAGAAGTATTGTCTATCACTATTGGCGATAAAAATATAAAACAAGTAACAGATATGACTATCGCTGAAGCTAGTGAATTTTTCAAAAATCTAAAATTCACTGAGCGTGAAGAAATCATTGCTAAACAGATAATGAAAGAACTTCATGCTAGATTAGGCTTTTTACTAGATGTAGGATTAGAATATTTA
>OGYT01001116.1_pt1 | contig 18831 bp, 18 predicted proteins | sample 1576631 | NCBI WGS metagenome assembly OGYT01 (sample SAMEA3541588, study PRJEB24748) | human gut metagenome | biome: human gut; feature: human-associated habitat; material: faeces | place: China | collected 2012
TATCCAAGGGGTTACTTTTGCCGCTGTATCGCCGATGATAATGATTGGTCAGGCGGACGGATTGACGGCAATATACGGAGCTGTTATAGTCAGCGGTATATTCATGTTTTTAGCTTCGCCGTTTTTCAGCAAGCTTGTCAGATTTTTCCCTCCAGTTGTAACCGGTTCTGTCGTTACTATTATCGGTTTATCCTTATTGCCGGTTGCCGTAAGATGGGCCGGCGGCGGAAATCCGGCTGCAGAAGATTTTGGCAGCCTTTCCACTTTGGCATTATCCGCTTTCGTTTTATTGCTTGTAATTATTTTCTATCGTTTCTTTAAAGGTTTTTGGAAAAATATTTCCGTGTTGTTGGCACTGCTTATCGGTACTATTGTAGCATCATTTTTCGGTTTTACCGATTTCAGCGCAATCGGCAGAGCTGACTGGGTAGGACTTGTTACACCGCTTCATTTCGGGCTGCCGACATTTGATATTTCGGCCATCATCGTTATGATTTTAGTAATTCTCGTCGTTATGACGGAAACAACCGGCGATATTATTGCTGTCGGTGCGATTGTAGGCCGTCCTGCCGATGAAAAGACGATTACGCGCGGTCTGCGGGCTGACGGTTTTTCTACTATGCTGGGCGGTTTTTTAAATACGTTCCCGTATACGGCGTTTGCTCAGAATATCGGTCTTATTACGCTTACCAATGTAAAAAGCCGTTTTGTAGTGGCAGGCTCCGGTGTTATTTTAATTTTGCTCGGTCTTTTCCCGAAAATGGCAGCTATTATTGCCTGCATTCCTGCTCCCGTTTTAGGCGGTGCGGGCATTGCGATGTTCGGTATGGTTGCGGCAAATGGTATTCGCGTATTGTCCAGAGTGCAGTATGACGGCGACAATAACTTCAATTTGCTGATTGTAGGCATAAGTCTGGCAATGGGTCTTTTATCCATGGCTGTTCCGGAGATATTCAAGCATTTTACTGGTATCTGGAGCATTATTTTCCACAGCGGTATAACAATCGGCAGTTTGACAGCGATTATTTTAAATGCTATTTTAAATGAAGTAAGAACTGTACACATAAAAAAATAAAAAATCAAGCTCCTTTATTATTAAAGGAGCTTTTTTAAAAGGGTGATTTTATGGAAAAAACAATTGATGCTAGAGGACAGACTTCTGTAAATCAGCTGGTGCTGGCACAAGATATATTAAAGACGATGTCTATTGATGATAAATTGAACGTCGTGGTAGATGATATTGTTTCGGCGCGTAATTTGGAAATGATGGCGGATGAAATGAATTTGCCGTCACAGAAAATTCAGCAGGGAACAGATTATGTTGTATCTTTATTTGTAAAAAAATCATTTTTCGTGCCTCAGCAAGATGAAATAAAAAAAGGTGAACCGCTGAAGTTAAAAAATTCGTTTGTTGTAGTTATAGACGGTAATTTAATGGGAAGCGGTGATGAAAAACTGGGCGGCATTTTGATGAAGGGATTTATTTATACATTGGCTTGTATGGAAGAAATGCCGACGAAAATTGTTTTGTACAATAGTGGGGTTAAACTGGCTGTGGACGGTTCGGATGTTTTAGCCGATTTGAGACGGCTGCAGGACAGCGGGGCGGAAATATTCGTCAGCAGTACGTGTCTGGAACATTACGGACTGAAGGACAAGCTGGCTGCAGGAAGACCGGTCAGTATGGCAGATATTGTGCAGATACAGTTAAAGGCGGAAAAAATTCTGCGACCGTAATTTAGTAAGGCTGTCTAATGTGTCAATGTCGGTAAGTTCGCTATAATGGGTAACTTCAACGAGTGTCAAATCGTTTAAGTGAGACTGGATAATAGCGCGTCCGCCCGTATCGCCAGATATGTGCAGAAGTTCCGGCAGATATTTTTCGGCGAAAATAACGGGATTACCGCGTTTTTGCCTGTAAGACAGAGCACAGATACCGCCTTTATCCTGCCAAACGGTACAAAGTTTTTGCAGGCTGTCTATGGTCAAATAGGGTTGGTCGCAGACAGTAAATAAATAGCCGTTAAAGTGAATGTTTTGATTTAAAGCGGCACGAATGGCTAACTGCATGGAATGGGATTGACCGAGATGAGTTTCGTTGTTTTTTACAACGAGAATATTTCGGTCAATTTTTTGTATAATTTGCGGATATTTAGTGACGAGGATAGTGAAGTCGGGCTGTAATTTTTGTATGAGAGCCACAGTGTGTTCGTACATGGGGCGATTGTCGATACGATAGAGCAATTTGTTCTGTCCGAAGCGGCTGCTGTCGCCGGCGGCAAGAATAACGGCACATAAAGATTTTTTCATTATAGTAAACCTCGCAAAATAAGGAATGATTTTTTTGTATGAATTATACCAATATACTAATGATAAATTAAAACGAAGCAGATTGACAGAGTTTTTAGAGATAAAAAAACATGATGTGATTTCTTTCGCCGGAGCAGGCGGAAAGACTTCGACGATTTTTGCACTGGCAAGGGAACTGAAACATACTACGGATTATAAAATTTTAATAACAACGACAACGAAAATGTTTTTAGAAAAAGAAGCTGTTACCGTTGAAGATGAGTGGTTTATAAAAGAGCAGATGTTGAAAAAACGATTAGTAACGGCTGGCAAAGATTTGGGCAGAAAAATGGGCTGTTTTTCGGCGGATTTTCTGCAAAAAATAATATCGCTCAGTGATATAGCATTAATAGAAGCGGACGGAGCGCAGCGCAAGCCGTTTAAAATGCCGCGTCCGTATGAGCCGGTGTATTTGCCGAATACGACAAAAATTGTTTATCTTGCGGGAATGACGGCTTTGGACAAAGCAATAGAGGTTTTATCGCGCAGTGATATTTTGGCGGATTTTCTGCATAAACAGCCGGATGAAAAATTGACGGAGGAAGATATGCTGAAAGTCCTGCAAAATGAAAAGGGAGCGAAAAAAGATATACAGGGAAAAGAGTTTTATGTTATTTTAAATCAGGCGGACGATGATAAAATATTGCAGTCAGCAGAAAAAATAGCAGCTGTTTTAAGTCGAAACGGAATAAAAACGGCTGTGAGCAGATATTATTGAAAATAAAGGAAAGAGTGATTTGGATGCAGAAAGTTTTGATTAAAGGTGCAGGAGATTTGGCAAGCGGCATTGCGTGGAGATTGAGACGCGCCGGTTTTAATATATTGATGACGGAAATTGCACAGCCGTTGGCGGTTCGTCTTACTGTTTCGTATTCCAATGCCGTTTATGAAGGACAGACAGAAATTGAAGGTATTAAAGGAATTTTGGTACATGATTATGATGAAGCGCAAAATGTAATGAAAAAAGGCGATATTGCTGTAATTGTGGATGAAGCGGCAAATATTAAAGATGAATTTAAACCGAATATAATTATCGATGCGATTATGGCAAAGAAAAATATCGGTATGAAGATAGATGATGCACCGATAACTATTGCCGTAGGGCCGGGTTTTTGCGCCGGAAAAGACTGTGATTATGTGATTGAAACGAAACGGGGTCATTTTCTCGGCAGTGTTATTGAATGCGGTGAAGCAATAAAAAATACGGGAGTGCCAGGTAATATCGGCGGCTATACGGTGGAACGAGTTATTCGCTCCAATGGTGCAGGCATATTTAAATCTGTTGCAAAAATCGGCGATAATGTAAAAAAGGGTGAGATTGTAGCTTATACGGATGACATTCCTATTTATGCGCAGATTGACGGTATCGTGCGCGGTATGTTGCATGACGGTATTATGGTAACGGATAAGATGAAATGCGGTGATATTGACCCGCGGGCGGAAAAATCGCATTGTTTTACGATTTCGGATAAATCAAGAGCAATCGGTGGCGGTGCACTGGAAGCCGTTATGCACGCCTTGTTGAAAGCGGGTGAGATAGAATGATTGGATTAAAAGATTTTCTCGGAAAAATAAAAGCTGAGCTATTATCGGACAGACCGCTTATACTGGCAATGATTGTGGAAAAAAGAGGGTCTGCGCCGCGTGGCATCGGTGCACATATGCTGATTTTACAAAACGGCGATACGGTTGATACAATCGGCGGAGGGATTTTAGAGTATCTGGCAGTGGAACAGGCGAAGATAAATCTGCTGGAAAAAAAGTCAGAGATAAAGGATTTTTCTTTAAATAATAAGACAGCGGCAAAAATCGGTATGGTTTGCGGCGGACAGATAAAAGTGCTGTTACAATACGTGGATAAAAAAGACTTATTGCAGATTGAAACGGCAGTAAACTTGTTGAATGAAGGGCAAAAAGCCGTTGTAAAGATTAGTTGGCACAATAAAGCCGGTGAATTTTGTTTGGCAGTTCTACCGTACACGGAAAAACTGCAGTTGAAACATAAATCTTTGTTACAGATGGATGAACTGGGCGGATGTTATATGGAAATATTACGACAGAACCCGACCGTATATCTGTTTGGCGGCGGTTACGTAGCGCAGGAGGTGGCAAAACTTCTGCCTGGTCTGGAATTTGAATATGTATTAATAGAAGAACGCAGTGAATTTGCTAATAGAAGTTATTTTCCGCAGGCGCGCGATATAATCATAACGCCATATGAGGATTTTGCCGCTAAAATGCAGATAAAAAATACGGATTTTGCCGTAGTAATTACGAGCGGTCATGAAAAGGATACTGTCGTTTTAAATGAACTTTTGAGAATAAAACCGGCATATATAGGAGCAATCGGCAGCAGGCATAAAAAAGCTTTTGTGGAGAATTTTTTGCGGCAGCAAGGTTACGGTGAAGAGACAATAAAGAGCATTGTAATGCCGATTGGACTTGATATTGAAGCTGAAACACCGGCGGAAATAGCGATAAGCATTGCGGCACAGCTTATTGAAAAGAGAGCACGGTAAGTTTTGGAAAAATATTTCGGATTAGTAAAAAAGAAGCCTTTTTTTGCAAAAGGCTTCTTTTTTTAGCATTTATTAGTCTTTATTCTATAGCAGAAATAACTTTATCAAGCATATGCTTGATATCTTCCGGCAAGGCATCAATAAAACGCTGCGGTACAGTATCAAAACCATAGAAACAACCGGCAAGCCCGCCCGTGATGGCTCCGATAGTATCACTGTCCCCGCCGTAATTTACGGCAGTGATAAGAGCATCTTCAAAATTATCCGTATTCATAAAAGCGTGCAACATAGTGATAATACTGTCATAAGCGGAAGCGGTTGGCTGTACTTCTTCATTTTTATAATCGTAGTACATGGTATTATCAAGCATAATATCCATATCTTTTTTGCCGATTTCATTATTTAAAATGCGGAAAATAAACTGACTGTAAATACGGCAGGCGTTGTCTGACTGAGTGTTGACATGCGTCATATTGGAAATATCAAGTGCTTTGCTGACAGCTTCATATTCACTTTTGTAATAAAGTGCAGGATAAAGCGTGTTCAGAATTGCTCCGTTATCCACGCTGCCGCGATTGCTGAAAACATCGACTTGAGCTGCCGATTCATGCCAGCGGGCTTTCGGGATAACGTATTTACCGTGTCCTTTTGACATGGTTTTGTCTATACTGCGAAGTGCTGTATCACTGATGTCTTTCGGGCGGCTTATTGCCCAGTTGATAAAGTTCTTGCCGATTTCTCCGAAAGGATTTTCTGGCTGTTTCATAATGCCGTAAGCTGTAGCAAGCATGAGGGCCGTTTCATCGGTTCCCTCACCCGGAGCGGTTTTAAGCCAGCCGCCGCCAATCATATCACGAACCGTGCCGAATTGGGATTTTATCTGTTCCTGCGGCATAAACTCCAGCGGTGCGCCGAGAGCATCGCCGATAGCGGCTCCGTAAAGTGCACCTTTAATTCGATTTAATCTGTCCACAAAATTTCCTCCAATAAAAAAATCATATAAGTATATGATAAATCACCGGAACAAGAAGAGCAAGCAGCATATTACCGACACGGATATGTATGATATCGGCGAAAGTCAGATTTATACCTATGATAGTGATTAAAATGTTGCCGATGTAACAAATATCATTGATTAATGCTTGTGTAAGATACGGTGCGATAAAACCGGCACACAATGTAATCAGTCCCTGATAGAGAAAAAGGGGCAAAGCAGCAAGAAGTACACCTGCTCCCATAGTAGAAGCGAAAACCATGCAAATAACACCGTCCAGGACAGCTTTGGTCAAAAGAAGATTGTAATCACCGGACAGTCCGTCCTGCAAAGCGCCGATAATGGCCATAGCGCCGATACAGATGACAAGGGTAACGGTAACGAATGCATCGACGAATTTTGAGCTTTCATCGGCACGAAGCATTTTACGGGCAAATTCGCCAAGCTGTTCAAGTTTTGCTTCAATATTGATGATTTCCCCAATTAAAGTTCCGATTAATAGAGAAAAAATCATCATCATAGTACCGGCTGTTTCAAAATGGCCGTCTTTAAATACGAGCATTTGTGCCAGTGTACCGCCGATGCCGATAAACAGAACGGCAACGCCCATTGCCTGCAACAGTGAATTTTGCAGAGATTTTTTTATGCCTTTTTTTAAGAACAGACCGATGCCTCCGCCGATTAGCACGGCAAGTGTATTGGCGATTGTACCTAAACCAATCATGATAAAAACTTCCTTATTTCTATTAATAAGAAATATTATAGCATTTTGACACTTGCAATGTGAAAAAGAAATATTTATTCATCTACCTGTCGTATGAAAATATCTGGACAGTATCGGCAGAAGAGCTGATAAATTTGTGTCCATCTACATTGGTATACAAATTAACACAATATTTAAATGTATACATTTATAAAAACTATTGACAAAATACAAATGTAGTTATAATATAATAAACAAAACATTGAGTAGTTTGTACAAGGGCGTATGAATTATTTATTCATGCGCTCTTTTTTTATATAGATTTACTTATTTTCATATTGAATGGTTAAGGAGGGTACATATATGTTTGAAGCTGTTAATTCATTTGTAACTTCGGTAAACGGCATTGTCTGGGGCTGGGGAATGATAATTTTACTTTTAGGCACTCATATTTTCATGACGCTGCGAACGAAGGGCATTCAGCGCAGATTAATTCAGGGAATAAAATTATCTGTTACAAAGGATAAAGAAGCGGAAGGTGAGGTAAGCCAGTTTGGTGCATTGACTACGGCATTGGCGGCAACCATAGGCACGGGCAATATTATCGGTGTCGGCACGGCAGTCGCGCTTGGCGGTCCGGGTGCCGTTTTTTGGTGCTGGCTTACAGGTGTGTTCGGTATTGCAACAAAATACAGTGAAACACTTATATCTGTTAAATACCGCGTAAAAACGAAAGACGGCAGAATGCAGGGCGGAGCAATGTATGCCCTGGAACGTGGGCTGAATATGAAATGGCTTGCCGTATTGTTTGCTTTTTTCGGCGGCTTTGCCTCTTTTGGTATAGGCTGTGCTACGCAGGTGAATGCAATTGCTACCGTCTGCAGTGAAAATCTCGGTGTTCCGGCATGGATTGTGGGTATTATTATTGCCGTTTTGGTAGCTCTTGTAATTTTCGGAGGAATAAAATCCATTGCTTATGTATGTGAACGGCTTGTTCCGTTTATGGCGGCATTTTATGTACTCGGATGTATTGCGATTTTAGTGATTAATGCCGATTTTATTATTCCGGCTATTGAAACGATAATTACGCTTGCATTCAACCCGGGTGCAGCAGCTGGCGGTCTTGTCGGTGGCGGTATTATGCAGGCTATGCATTTCGGGGTGGCGCGCGGTCTGTTCTCTAATGAATCTGGTATGGGGTCGGCTCCTATTGCGGCAGCGGCGGCACAGACAAGAAATTCCGTTCGTCAGGCTATGGTTTCAATGACAGGTGTTTTCTGGGATACGGTTATTGTATGTGCAATGACCGGTCTGGTTTTAGTATCTAGTATTATGAAAAATCCGGAAATCAATATGGGAGCAATTCGTGATGGCGGTGTGTTGACTACACTGGCTTTCGGACAGATACCGTATATCGGACCATTCATCCTCGTTGTAGGCATTATAACATTTGCTTTTTCCACGATTTTGGGCTGGTCTTATTATGGTGAAAGATGCGTGGAATATTTCGCCGGTAAAAAAATACTGACCGGGTACAAAATAGCCTATCTCGCTGTAGCGGTGATAGCACCGATTGTATCATTAAATCTGGTATGGCTTATCGCTGATACTTTGAATGCAATGATGGCAATACCGAACCTTATTGCCGTACTGCTTCTGTCTCCGGTTATTGTAGCAGAAACAAAAAAATATATTGATAATATTGATGAAAAGGATACGGAAGCTATTCCTTATCTGGAGGATATTAGGAATAAAGAAGTTGTACCTACAGAGGAACTTGTAAAATAAAATAAAAAAACTGTACGCTAAAAGCAAGAGTAAATGAACATTCAGCGTACAGTTTTTTTGTGCCGATAAAAGGAAGTGGCATTATTATAAAAGAATACATAATATAGAAAAATATTCAGCAAAGGAGGTAAAAACATGTTGGATAAAAAAATAAAATGGGGAATAAGCATTATAACAGCGGCTTTTTTTCTCAGTGCATCAGTTTGTTTTTCTTTTATAGATACAGCAAATGCGGCACCGCCTTCATTAAAGCAGGGGCAGATAAAACCACCGCCGCCGCGAAAAGCCGTAACAAGGCCTAGTATTAAACCGGTACCAAGACCGAGAATATCGAAACCGGTGTCAAGACCGAATCGTGCCGTAAAACCGATGCCGCGACCGGCTAGACCTAATATTAAGCCGCGACCTGCAGGAAAACCGGGTAATGCAATAAAACCGATGCCCAGACCGAGACCGGGCAGCAATATGAAGCCGGCATTAAAGCCTGCACGGCCAGCAATAAAACCGGGAAACAGTACCAAGCCGTTAAGACCGAATATAGCCAAACCGCGCCCTGGCAGTAATGTAAAACCGCCCAAACAGGGAATAATAAGGCCGCCGCGTAAACCTGGGGAAAATATGCGGCCGCCGAGAGGAAATGCAGAAAAACAAAGACCGCATCAGGGAGATAAAAGACCGATTTTTAGGCCAAAGCCAGACAGTGATAAAATCAAACCGCCAGCAGACCGGCCGGGTTTTCGTCCTGACAGACACAGACCGCATAACGATAAATTCAGACCGATAAAAGATAAAAATCCGGCATTACGGCCAAATCATATTCGACCGCCAAAGCACGGCAAGCCACCAAGACCGCACCATAAATTCAAACTGCATGACAGATTTGTGCCGCTTCCTCCGCCGATATATCACAGAGCACCGCGCTGGCTGTTATTTTCCGGCAGTTTCATTTATCCGTATCCGACAGCGGTAGTAAATCATGTTGTGATGGATTATTCGTATTTGAATACGGCAAGCGGTATTTATCTGGATAATTTTGTAAAGACGAAATATATTGAAGGTGAATATGAAGGGCAAGATTATTATGCCGATTATTATATTGATAAAAATTCATTAGAGGTGGTTCAGTATAATCCGCCTGATTATATTATCCGTGTAAATGAAGTATCATTTGATAATGAAAATACGGACAGCCCGTATATAACAACATGGGAATTTAAATATAATCTGGATTACCGCACCGTATATTTCCGCAATGTATACGACAGTTATCAGATAGACCCGAAAGACTGGACGTTTTTAAATGTACACAGTGATGAATACTATCTTCTGCCGACAGCCGAGATGGCATTTTATCTAGCGTATAATTACCGTTTTTTTGATAATCAGCCGGATAGTTTCTATGATGTAGATACTTTATAATATGAAAAAAACACCTGTTTTACAACTTAGTAAAGCAGGTGTTTTTTGTATGTTATTTATTTATTTTTTCTTCTGGCCATAGTAAGCATTAGCACCGTGTTTGCGCAGATAGTGTTTGTCCAAAAGCTCCTGCTGCATCGGTGTAAGCTGCGGATTGATGGTTACGGCATGATAAGCCATGAATGCGACTTCTTCGAGCACTACAGCTTTTTTTACAGCTGCAACAGGGTCTTTTTCCCAAGTGAACGGACCGTGGGAATAAACGATTACGCCTGGAACGTCCATCATTTTTATACCACGCGTTTTAAATGTTTCCACGATAACGTTACCCGTTTCAGCTTCATATGAACCGGCGATTTCATCTGGCGTCATAGCACGGGTGCAAGGAACGCCGCCGTAAAAATCGTCTGCATGTGTCGTGCCGAGAGCAGGAATATCGCGGCGCGCCTGTGCCCAGGAAGTTGCATAACGGGAATGTGTATGTACGACACCGCCGATGTCAGGACATGCCTGATAAATTTTGATGTGAGTATCTGTATCGGAAGACGGATTATAATCGCCTTCAACGACTTTTCCGGTATTGATATCAACAACTACCATATCTTCAGCTTTCATTGTGTCGTAATCAACGCCAGATGGTTTAATAACCATTAAGCCTTTTTCACGGTCGATACCGGAAACATTGCCCCATGTAAATGTAACCATATGATATTTAGGAAGCATTAAATTGGCTTCAAATACAACTTTTTTCAAATTTTCTAACATTCTAGCCACTCCTTTTTTCTGTCGAACAATTGAATAATTATCATCTAAATATATTATACAACTTTTTCGAAAAATGACAATATATATCATACAACTTTATGGAGATTTTTAGCTAAAATATTTTAAGAAGACAAAAAAGCTTGACTTCATTTTATTCTGAAGTCAAGCTTTTATTTTTAGCGCTCTAATTTATGTTCGAGCTCTTGTATTTTCTTTTTATGATGTTCAATGGCAAATTTTAAATGAGTTTGAACTTCATCGCTGTCAGCATCTTGTAAAGCCGTTTCCAGTTTTGCCAAGCGGTCTCTGATTTCCAGAAGTTCATTGCTTAAAATACTCGGTTCGTTTAAGCCGATACCGTAAACAGTGCGAATGTCTTTCAGAACAATGTCCGCATAGCCCGGTTCGGAAGATACGTCTTCGAGATATTTGGCAAATTCATAAATAATTTCATATGAATTTCTACCTTCATTAAGCCATTTTAAAAGTGCCATTTTTATATTCTGCTGTTTTCCGTGGTCCGATGTTATTTTATCTTCCATGGGAGATTATAAGGCAGTCTGAAGATATTCTTTGATGGCGTTGCCGTCTTCCATTGTCATAACTGTATCGAGGGCAGCTTTTGCCTGTGCGGAAGTTATGGAGCGGATTTTTTCTTTAACGCGCGGAATGGAAGGAGCACTCATGGAAAGTTCATTAATGCCCATAGCCATCAAGATTGCAGCGGCATTAGGGTCGCTTGCCATTTCACCGCACATACCAACCCAGATGTTGTTTGCACGGGCGGAATCAATAGTAAGTTTGATTAAGCGCAATACAGCCGGATTGAAGTGGTTGTAAAGATAACTTACGTTAGCATTTACACGGTCAACAGCCAGTGTGTACTGAACAAGGTCATTCGTACCGATGCTGAAGAAGTCAAGATATTTGGCAAGTACCGGAGTCATAACGGCAGCTGCCGGAGTTTCAACCATGATACCGATTTGAACTGTATCGGAGAACGGTTTTTCTTCGTGAGCAAGTTCAGCTTTTGCTTCTTCGATGATAGCGCGTACCTGTTTTACTTCTTCTACGTTGATGACCATAGGAAGCATCATCGCAGCTTTGCCGTAAACGCCGGCGCGCAGAATTGCTTTAACCTGCGGCATGAATACTTCGCGGCGATTTAAGCAGATACGGATAGCACGATAACCGAGGAACGGATTTTCTTCTTCCGGAATATTTAAATATGGAAGAGGTTTGTCTCCGCCGATATCCATAGTACGGATAACACATAAATGACCCTGACATTTTTCAATGGCTTCTTTATATGCTTTGAACTGAGTTTCTTCATCAGGAATAGTGTCTCTGCCCATGAACAGGAATTCAGAGCGGAACAGACCTACGCCTTTTGCTCCGAATTTCATAGCTGCTTCAACATCGAGATGCGTGCTGATATTAGCCATGAGTTCAACTTCCACGCCGTCTTTAGTAACGGTAGGCAGTTTGGAGAGCTGTGCGTAATGTTCTTTTAAACGGTTCTGCTCTTCTATTTTTACCTGATAAGAAGCGATTAATTCTTCGGTAGGGTTAACAAAGATTTCACCAGTATCACCATTTAAGATGACCTGCGCTCCACCTGGAATATCTTTGATTTTTTCGCCGAGGCCGGCAACTGTAGGGATTGCTCTTGCTTTAGCGATAATTACGGCATGGCAGGTAGTACTGCCGTTGCCTAAGATTACGCCGGCAATTTTTTCTGTCGGAATGTTAGCGATAACGGACGGTTCGATTTCTTCGCCGCATAAGATAACGGCTTCATCACCGACTGTTCTTTCAGCAAGACCTAATATGCGTCTTGTAACGCGTTTACCAACATCGCGGATATCTACAGCGCGTTCACGGAAATAAGTATCATCCATCTGTTCGAAAATAGATGCGTTTTCTTCGGAAGCTTCAAGTACCGCTTTTGGAGCGCTGCCGCAATCGCCGAGTTTCATCAAGGAATTTTCTTCCATCATAGGGTCTTGTACCATCATGCGGTGAGCTTCCATGATACCGGCCTGTTCAAGCATTCCTTTTTCACGCAGCGTTTTAATATTGGATTGGAGCACTTCAGCTGCATAAGCGATAGCTTCTCTTATTTTTGTTGCTTCTTCTTCAGGAGTTCCTGGAGTGTAAGCATCAATAAAACTTTGTAAATCTTCATCAAGTGTCATTACTTTGGCAATGGAGATACCGGTAATAACACCTTTCCCTCTTAATTCGTACGGCAAAGTACAAATCCCCCTCTCTCTCAAAAAAAACGGCTAGAAATTATTCTTCGCCGAATTTGTTTTTAATAAGACCTGTAAGAGCGTCTAAAGCTGCCTGTGCGTCTTCGCCTTCAGCGCTGATAGTGAGTTCTGTACCTTTAGTAAGACCAAGGCTCATAATCATGAGAATGCTTTTTGCGTCAACAGTTTTGCCTTTAGCGGAGATTTTGATTTTGGATTTGAATTTGTTTGCTTCCTGTACGAACATAGATGCAGGACGAGCATGCAGACCAGTTTTGTTTTCAATAATAAGTGTAGTTTCCATTTAAAATAAACCCCTCTCTTAATCTGTACAACATAATTTGATTTGGAAATATCGTTTGAAAATTATGTCTTTGTTAATTATAACTAAAAATTGCACAAATGACTAGAGGATTTTAGAAAAAAATAGATAATTTTCTAAAAAAAAGTTAATGTTGCCGCATTTGTGCAATTTTTAATAAATTTTATTAATAGTTACATCAATGTTAGGATAATAAAACCATATAGATTGGTATGGTAATTATAGACAAGAGCGTCGTTGCAGAAACGACAAGTGTGGCATATTCGGTATCAGTCTGATACAGGCTGGATAAAACGACGGTCTGTATCATGGCGGGAAGAGAGGCCATGATGACGAAAACTTTATACATGAGTTCCGGCATAGGAAAAATATGCGCTAAAATATACATGCTGAGCGGTGCTATAACAAAACGACCCAGACAGATGCCGGAAAGGCTCAAATCGAAACGGATATTCCTAAGTCCCATGGAATAAAGCGTAACACCGATGAATATAAGAGCCAGCGGTGTAGTCAAATTGCCCATATACTGCGCCGTATCCATAAAAAATTTCGGCAGAGGAATATTGAATATCAAAATGACCAGTGAAGCGAGAAATCCCAAAATCGGCGGGGAAAATATACGTTTCAGCGTGGCGGCCGTAAACATATTTTTATAGGAAAACGTCGAAGAGTCGGATTGAATACAGGCATTGCCTAAAGTCCAGAAAAAAGTCGTGTTGGCAAAAAAGTATAAAAGTGTATAAGGAATGGCTTCTTCGCCGAATAGTGCCATAGTGACAGGCAGACCGACGAAAATAGTGTTGGAAGTGGTAAAGCTGGACTGGAAAATGCCGCGACGCCCTTTTGGAGCCATGAAATGAGCTGCAAGACTACTTAAGATGAAGCAGATGGCAATGGAAATAAACGGTACGATAGAACCGGTTATTAAATGCAGCAGCTGGTCGTGACTGAAAGCGTGCGTGATGTTGTAAATGAAAAACAAGGGCAATGATACATAATTTACCAGTTTAGGCAAAATAGCTTTGTTTTGAGCATTTATCCAGCCGACTTTGGCTAGAACACAGCCGACAAGTCCCATTAAAATTAAGGTCAATACGCCGCTTATGGCGTGAAGTAAAGCATCCAAAGTATCATCTCCCTAAATATAAATAAATTCTATCAGCTGAAGAATAATTCGTGCAGGAAACCGATAAGGCTGAAGCCTTCAACCGTATCTTCGCCTGTAACCATATCAATGCTGCCGATGACCGTATCATGATAAATCAAATCGACTGTACCGACTTTCGTGCCGGCAGGACAAGGTGCTTCGATATAATTTTTCGTCAAATTCAGCTTATAGGTAAAATCTTCAGCTTTTTCGTGCTTCATTACAGGATAGGTAAAGTCTTGCACGGGTTTTACGGTAATTTCGGAAACAGTACCGTTGTGTACGTATACGGTATCGGTGAGTTTGTCCGTATCCACCGTTTGCTGAGAAGCTATCTGTTTGAAACCGAAATCCAGCAGAGCACGGCTTTCGGTAAAACGGGCTCTGCTGTCAGATGTTTTTAGTACAACAGCAATTAAAGCACTGCCGTTTTTTTCAGCAGAAGCGACGAGGCAGCCGCCGGCGGCATCCGTATACCCGGTTTTTATGCCGGTGACATCGTCATAATTCCATAAAAGACGGTTGGTACTGCCGTAAATATCCTTGCGGTCGGCTGGTGATACCCAGTTGATTTGTTGTTCTTTTGTAGAAACTATTTTGCGGAATTTTGGATTTTTATAGCAGTAGGCGGCAATTTTGGCCAAATCGCGCGCCGTGGTATAGTGGTTCGGGTCGGTAAGACCGTGCGGATTGTTAAAATGCGTATTTACGGCACCGATGGATTTTGCTTTATCATTCATCATTTCCACGAATTTTTCCATAGAGCCCTGTCCGATATAATAACCGACGGCAGCAGCACCGTCATTGCCAGAGGCTAACATAGTGGCCTGCAGCAATTCGGACATTTTTATCTGGTCGCCTTCGTTGAGATAAATGGCGGAGCCGTCTTCGCCGACAGCGCGCTTATCGACACTGACGATATCATCATCAGCGGCGTTTTCCAATCCCAGAATACAGGTCATCATTTTTGTTGTACTGGCAGGCATGAGTTTTTGGTCAGGATTTTTTTCATAGAGAATTCGTCCGGTACGGGCATCTATTAGAATAGCGGCATACGCTGTCATATCTTTTAAATTATCGGCGGTAACGGGAATATACGGTTTCGTTTCGTCAACCGGCGGTGCGTCATCAACAATGCTGCCGGTTGCATGTGCTACAGGTGCAAAAATCTGGATAAAAATCAGCAGAAATATGAAAAAACGCTGGATATAGGAGTTGTAATGTAACTGTTTCACGGATGTATCGGTCCTATCACAAAAAATGTACCGCGTGCTTTGGCGCATAATTGTTTAGCAGTGTTGAAAACTTCACATTCGGCAACAAGCGTGCTTCTGCCGTTATGGATGATTTTGCCTTTTACAAGAGCAGTATCAGCCTGATTTATCGATTTTATAACATTGATATTGAAATCAAGCGTAACTACTTTTTTGCCAAGGCTTAAACAGGCAGCTCCCATGGCCATATCGCACAGCGACATGATGACGCCGCCATGAGCGATGCCGTAAACATTTGTATGTTCGTGCTGTATTTTAAGAGCAACGCATACGTTTCCTTCCTTGATGGAAATAATATCTACACCTAAATGACTGGTAAATGGATTGTCATCATAGAAATGATTGATGTAATCATTGATGGATTTGTCATCGTACGATGAAGATGTATTCATAAAATCACCTATTCTTTTTTGAGATAAAATTTATTATAAATTAGTATAAAAGGCATTTCAATAAGTTGATGATATTTTTTAGAAAAACTTTATGTTATTATGAAGTAAGAATAAAAATTTAAATTATGAGGTGATATGTATGGCATATAAAGTGTATCTGTTTGATTTTGATTATACACTTGCTAATGCGGAAACAGGTATTGTGAAATGCTTTAAACTGCTTATGCAGCAGGAGCATTATTTTATACCGCCGGATGATGAAATAAAAAAAACTATCGGGTTGCCGATGATTGAAGCGATACGTGTATTATTCAAAGAAAATGATGATGGATTATTGCATGGGCTTAGAGATAAATATACAGTGTTTGCCGATATACACATGACAGCAAATACAGTGCTTTATCCACAGACGATACCGGTATTACAGCGGATAAAAGCATGTGGCGCCAAGACAGCGATTATTTCCAGTAAAACGCGCAGACGTATTATGCAGACTTTAACACGCGACAAGATAACGGATTTAGTGGAATTCGTCATCGGAAGCGAAGATGTAAGAACGCATAAGCCGTCGCCGGAAGGAATATTGATGGCAAAGGAACGATTTCATATAGACAAAAAAGATATATTGTATGTAGGTGACAATGTGGTTGACGGAGAAGCGGCACGAAATGCCGGAGTGGATTTTGCCGCTGTACTGACAGGAAACAATGTACGGGAGGACTTCTTAAATATGCCGCATATAAAAATCATGAATACACTGGATGAATTGTTTTGAAAAATAAAAAATTCCTGTACGGATTTAAAATCAGTACGGAAAATCCATTGTATTAGTTGTTCATTTTTCTTTATATCAAAGAAAAATGAACAACTGGCATAGAAAATATAGTTGAGTATGAAAAGATAGTATGATAATTTCTTTGTAATAATGTATACATAATATTGACATATTTACAATAAGCTGTGAATAAATTATAATATTATTTAACGATAAAAGGCAAAGATGCTGGACAATTTTACATTCAGCATCTTTTTTTATACGGAATTTTTAATAGAAAAGAGAAAGGATGCTATTATGACGGTTAAAGTTGATTTGAATAGTGATTTGGGAGAAAGTTTCGGTATTTATAAAATCGGTAATGACAGCGAAGTTTTAAAGTACGTAAGTTCAGCCAATATTGCCTGCGGATTGCATGCCGGCGACCCGTTCGTCATGCACAAAACGGTAAGACTGGCTCTGGAAAACAATACGGCAATCGGTGCTCATCCCGGTTATATGGATTTAAACGGGTTCGGCCGCCGCAAGATGGATTTGTCGCCGCAGGAAGTATACGATTTGATTGTTTATCAAGTGGGAGCTCTCGCGGCGTTCGTAAAGGCGGAAGGCGGAAAAATGCAGCATGTCAAACCGCACGGAGCGCTTTATAATACGGCTGCTAAAGATGAAAAATTGGCGGTAGCTATTGCAAAAGCAGTCTATGATGTAAATCCAAAGCTTATTCTATACGGACTTGCCGGAAGCTGGCTTATTAAAGCCGGTGAAAAAATCGGGCTTAAGACGGCAAGCGAAGTTTTTGCCGACAGAACGTACCAGGAAGACGGTTCACTTACACCGCGCAGTCAGCCGAATGCTATGATTACGGATGATGATAAAGCGATTGCTCAGGTTTTGGGTATGGTAAAAACAGGAGAAGTGAAAACTGCTTCCGGGAAAATAATCAAAGTAAAAGCCGATACGGTATGTATTCATGGGGACAGCCAGAAGGCCTTGGCTTTTGCACAGAAAATAAATGACGCATTAAAGCAGGAAAATATTACTATGCAGTCGTTTATTTAAATTTTATTCAGTTAAGAAGGGAATGTATGCTTATGAGTAATAAAAGCGGTTTTAATTGGAGTGTTCTGATGGGAGCAGCCTTTTTGATGGCCACTTCTTCTATTGGACCGGGCTTCTTGACGCAGACTACAGTATTTACGCAAACGCTTTTAGCAAGTTTTGGTTTCGTTATTTTAATTTCCATTATTCTGGATATCGGGGCACAGCTCAATGTCTGGCGCGTAATTGGTATATCCGGCAAACGCGGTCAGGATGTCGCCAATATGGTTATGCCTGGACTGGGTTATCTTGTGGCAGTGCTCATTGTAATGGGCGGTTTAGGTTTTAATATCGGTAATATTGCCGGTGCAGGCATGGGATTTAACGTCATGTTCGGTATAGATACGGTAACAGGTGCAATAATCAGTGCCGTTATAGCCGTTTCCATATTTGTATTTAAGGAAGCGGGTAAACTGATGGATAAATTTACGCAGATTGCTGGTTTTGTAATGATATTTTTAACTTTATATGTTGCAATTTCCTCTGCACCGCCGGTAGGTGAGGCTGTAGCTAAAACTTTTATGCCGGATGTTATCGACCCGATGGCAATTGTTACACTTGTTGGAGGGACTGTAGGTGGCTACATAACTTTTTCCGGTGGACATCGTCTTGTTGATGCCGGTATTGTTGGCAAAAAGGCATTGCCACAGATTACGAGAAGTTCCGTAACCGGCGTATGCGTAACGGGCGTTATGCGTGTTGTACTGTTTTTGGCGGCACTTGGCGTTATTTCACAAGGTTTCCAGCTTGACCCTTCCAACCCGCCAGCTTCCGTATTTAATCTTGCTGTGGGTAATGTCGGCTATAAAATTTTCGGCGTAGTAATGTGGGCAGCGGCTATTTCTTCCGTAATTGGTGCAGCGTATACTTCCGTATCATTTATCCGCAGTTTCAGTCCTAAAATTGAAAATAATTATCGCTGGTTTGTTATAGCGTTTATTGTATTTTCTACAGTTGTTTTTGCCATAGTAGGTCAGCCGGTAAAGACGCTTATTGTCGTAGGTACTTTAAATGGCTTAATTTTACCGATT